>JADMIO011281595.1_pt1 | contig 134414 bp, 102 predicted proteins | sample 8958161 | NCBI WGS metagenome assembly JADMIO01 (sample SAMN16585339, study PRJNA669376) | soil metagenome | isolation source: Crop rotation soil | place: USA: Cullars Rotation, Alabama | collected 2011 | reverse complement strand
CGACTTCAAGTCACGTGAATTCCAAGCTTCGGATCCCACTGTGCTGGAAAGTCCATCCTCTCCAACGCACCAAGTCCGCAATTCTCCTCGTGTGAATTTGCGTTCATTCGCGGCTCTCAATTTAGGACTCTTCGACACCTCCCCCACACGCACGCAATCTACCACAGATATTCCCAAGTGCACGCTAAAGTTATTGCGATCTTCTGAGATTGTTTCGAATTCGAGATGCATCTCCGCATCATCATCAAGGCCAGGATTTTAGACGCAGATTATCTCCGAGCAAGTCATAGAGATGCCAGGCAGCGCTTTCCATTTTTCCGCTTTACAAGGGCTAACATGATGCCTTGAATGTTATGGAAGCACCTGAATTACAAAAATCAATTTGACCTATGGCCCCGAATGAGGCGGACATCAGTAGCGACACAAAGGATAAGGAAACGCACAATCAATCCAGATGGCTTGTGACCGTCGGGCGCGTGGTATCGATTCGGCTCGTTCTGGTTATAATCCTTTTTGTTTTGGGAGGCTCTTTGCTCATCTCGTTAAGTTTTGGTAAATCTCAAACTTCAGTTTGGTATTACATCCTTCTAGAAGGAGGGAAGGCTTTGTTGATAACAGCAGTTATTTCAGGTGGAGCAAAATGGTATGTTACAAACAAAGCCGTTAAAGAATTGGAAACGCTAAAAGGCGAGGCGATCCGCAACGAGCTATCTTCGTCTTTGAACGCGCTCAAGAACAAGGTCTTGGAACAGACCGACAACATGACCAAATTGGCTGCTTCCCTGGAAGCACTGCACCAAACAGGGATCGCTGAGGTTTATCGTAATCGCCACAAGGCGACTGGCGACATTATGAGAGCATTATGTTCGAACGGAGTTGAAAAAATACAACTGATCGGAATCTCGCTAAACGATTTCCTCAGGGATGAGCAACCTGAATTACATAAGGCTTGGAAGACCATTGAGCGCTGTGTTGAAACTGGCCGTCCTCCCATCGGGGCTAAGAAGCTTGAAATCCAAATCCTATTGATAAATCCAAGTTGCAAGGGCGCATTCCTGAGAGCTGATTCAGAGGGAAGGATGGACGCGAGATCAAGGCTCACCAAGGAGGTGGATTCTGCAATGAATCAAATCAATGAGTTGCGTGCCAAGATGCCCGCCAACTCACAGGTAACACTCCAAGTCAAACTCTACGAAACAGCTCCCATCTTGTATTTCGTTAGCACGCCGTCCGTCACATTTATTCAACAATATCATTTTCGACCAACCCATAGTTCCAGCACCGACATTCCCGTATTCAAGTTTCCTCGAACCGTGGCCAGCGATCCCTCGCACTTCGGAATTTTAGACGAACTTGACCACCACTTCAAGTGGCTGTGGGAACACGGCTCCATCGATCTGGATGACTTCAAAAATGCTCATTGCTATGGCGTGGATGAAGGCATTCGGAGCGCTAATATCCGAAACATTTACTATGATCAAGCGAAGAGTAAAGAGCGCATTCTTTATCTATTGAGAGATGAGACGAATAAGACAATCTGGCTCAAAGGTATTTCATTGCGCTCCTTCTTTCAGTTCGACGACTTGCACGAGGCCTTGATGGAAGCGAGCACGCGGGCAGATGTGAAGCTGTTGCTCATCGATCCGGACGGCGAGCAGGCAAAATTCCGTTCTCTTCGAGAGTATAGGATGGAGCATCCAAATGCCATGATGGACACGTTTAAGGATCAAGCCAGAAAGGAACAGAAACTCTATCGCGATACTCAAGAGAGCATCGGAAAGATAAAGACCATGTTGGAGGATCTATCGAGATCCCCAACAAAGCACTGCCTTAGAGCAGCTTTATTTAGATCGGCGCCTGAGGCATTCGTACTTCTCACTGACGAAGCAGCACTGGTTGAACAGTATCATTACGGCAAGATTGCTGCCATAGACGACAAGCCAAAAACAGTCAATGAGAGGCCAAATCGGATTCTCGGAGGAGATGTTCCCGTTCTCGAGTACGGACGGATCAAAAACTGGACTACGCAACTGGAGCGTAATCGCGCGCACCGCGTGATGGATCCATACAGAATCCTCCGGGACCATTTTGCTTACGTTTGGGAAGTTTGCAGCAATGAAATTCTCCTTGACCCCGCTGAGTTGGAAACATAACCGCTGCACCCTTGGCCGCAGAACGTAAATAGATTCCCGACTTTCGAGACCTGCAACGTGAGCCCGCGAGCATTCAATCCCAAATCTTTTCATGGCCTCCGTTCGGTTACCTTGCTCTTTCCCCGTTTTGCGGCACATTTTGGAAAGTGGACAAATTCCATCTTAACCGGAAGTTTTACAGCTGCATCAATTTGTTCATTGCGAGAAGCTTCTAGCCATAAGCCCTGGGCGTTTGCAAACCGCCGTGCTTATTCAGAAGGAAGCCTGTCCCAGCAATGCCGCTCTTCATTTTCAACCCCCAAAATTCCTCTCCAAAAAAATGGGGAAGGCGCTCACAGCAAAACCGTGATGCGCCTTCCGCGAGAACACATTAACCAACAAGATTCGACGCTTGCCCTACTTGGATCGCGTCTGCTCCCGCTGGCCCTCTTGATTGGCTGATTCGGAGATAGACATCAGCTTCTCGTCCGCGGCCTTTTCTTCCTGCAGCGTCTCTTCCAGCAGGTCAACCGCCTCGTCGTGGCCCATTTGCCGCGCCCAGGCGATCAAGGTTCCATAAGTCGCGATCTCGTAATGCTCCACCTTCTGCGCCGCCGCGATGAGCGCCGCATCCAAAGCCGAGGAATCCTCGTTGTCCTCCATAAGCTCTTCCGCTTCCTCGATTAAACCTTTCATCGCTTCGCAGGTATGAGGTTCAAGTTTCTCCTCGACACTCTTCGCCACTTGTTCCAGGCGCGTGACTTGTTTTCTGGTTTCATCCAGGTGACCTTGAAAAGCCTCTTGCAGTTCCGATGTCCGTGCCGCCTTGACCATTTTTGGCAAGGCCTTTGTCAATTGCTGCTCCGCGTTGTAGATATCGCCCAGTTCGTCCAGGAACAGTTTATGCAGATCATTGTCCATCTGCTGTTCATTCCCGTTCTCGTTCTCACTGGAAGTTTTTGCCCGGCTCGAGGCCGAGCGTTGATTTTGATTCGTTCTTTGTTTCGCCATAATAATTACACAGTTTTGGTTTTTGTATTGAGACTCGGGCCTTCGCCCGCCAATTCCTTCCCCTGACCCCGAATGAACCTTAGCGGACGATCTCGGCACCGTGCCATGGGTTGTTGACCTAGTCCAAATGCGTCGCGAACGAAGCCGTTTTTACATTGTAAAATCTTTGGCCAAAATAGAACGCAACAAAGCCACTCGCGTCGAACCCGGATGCAATCAGCCTTGCTGGTATATCTGCGCAAAAATACCGGGCGCCTGCTCTCTCGCGACGAACTCGCGGCGGCAGTTTGGGGATTCCAACTCGATGCCCGCTCGCGTGTCATCGACCAAACGATCAGCCAGGTTCGCAAGCAGCTCTCTCCTTCAGAGAAAATCAGGACCGTCCACGGCAAGGGATACGTTTACACGCAGAGCGAGCCGAAGAAATGAGAGGCTTGTCCTTCGTTCTTCCAATCCTGTTCATCCTGTCATCCTGTCCAAATTTTCAACCATCGAATTTCATTCGTTCATTCGCGGTTAGGCCCCTTGGTCCATTTTGTCTCCTAATTAATTCGTGACCGCAGCAGCGTTCGAAACGCGGTTCTCACGCACCACGTCATGAACAAACCGCAACTTCTCCAGGGCGGGATTGGAAAGCACAAAAGGATAAAGGTCGTTCAATCCCATCCCGCGATTCAGCGAATTCAAGGCGTAGGTCAGGGGAAACCAATTTTCCATCAACGCATCAAATTCCGCATTCGGTTTCGCAACAGCTTTCGGATCGGCCGTCATCGAAGCGGATGAAGGATGGTTCGGCCTTAACCTCAGTCCAAAGCTAGCAGCGGACTCCATCGTGTCGACGATGTGAAAATAGTTCGCCCACGTCTCCGCCCAATCTTCGGAAGGATGAGCGCTCGCATAGGCGCTGACAAATCTGGTCTGCCAGTCCGGCGGCGCGCCATTGGCATAGTGGGCCTGCAACGCCGCGCCATAATCGTTCCTTTCGTCTCCGAACAATTGCCGGAACGCATCCAGTCTTGGGCCGTTATCGATCAGACGGGACCAAAAATGATGCCCGATTTCGTGCCGGAGATGTCCCAGCAAAGTGCGAAAGGGTTCGTGCAGATTAACGCGACGTCGCTCACGCTCGGCATCATCCGCCTCGGCAATGTTCAGCGTAATGACGCCGTTCAAGTAACCGCTCATGACTGTCTCCTGCCCTCCAGCATCGGACAAAAATCGAAATCGCAGAGTGGGACAGCTTGCATTCCCGTCCATGGGCAGTCCCAATAACAGGATCGTACAGAGGAGCCGGCGCTTGGCCATTTCGAGCTTGTGCCAGCGCTCAAGATTTCCCGGCACGCTCAGATCAGGTATCACTTCATTCAACCCGCACGAAAGACAGAACTTGTCGGGATTGTCATTCGAGACCATCCAGTTGCAGACTTTGTGCTGAACCCCGTTGGCGCATAGCTGGTAAAGCCCGCCGGTCCGTCGAGCCTTGAAAATGTTGTTGGCCGCAGGCTCCAGTGCCACTAATGCCTGCTCGCGCGGCAAATAACCAAGCGCTTTCCCGCACTTGAGGCAAAGGACGTTTTCGAAGAAAAGAAGGCCGCCACAAGAGTCGCAATAGAAGGTGTTCAATTTGGATGCTCAGCGTCTTTTAGATTCCGGGGAAATCTAAACAAAAAAATGTCCGAGGGACGATTTCTTTTCTTTCTCGTCTTTCGACGTTCAAGTCCTCATCTCTCGGACACCATTAACTTAAATGAAAAATCATTCCACAACAGTGGGGTAATCTCCCACCCACAAGTCATCTCACAAATGGGGACGGAACCGCGAGAGGTCCCCCGGTCATCTTATGAGGAGAGAGTCGGCTTGAGGAGTCCAATTGATCGACGCTTGCGGCCCTCGACAACTCCCGGAAGTGATCTCGCAATGGGGTGTGACTCAACTTTCCAAACAAAAATAACCCCATTTCGTTATCTCGAGTCCCCTGTGATCTTATCAAAGGAGGGTGTGTGAAGGAGGGGATGGGTTTTTAGGACTAATCCCATCCCCTCCATAATTGACCGAAAACGCTTTATTACAAATTCGCTTCCTGCAAGTCCAGCTCGTGTTCGAGTTGATGAAGTAGATGTTCGTCGAGATCGCCGCGCTCGCGCAGTTCAATGAGCTTGCGGCGTTCGGCGGCGATCAGTTGTCGGCGCAACCGGCGGCTGGCCACCAATTCCTCGCGTTGACTGCTCCAGCCCAACACATGCGCCTGTTCGTCGGTGAGATGAGCGATTCGTTCATCATAAGCCTCGCGCAATTTGTTGATGGCCGCTTCAGGTGTGCGGGTTTCAAGAGCGATTTCAGTCAACCGCAATTGCGCGGCCTCCGCCATGGCCAGGCGAACCTTCGTTTCATGCTCCTCGCCCAGAGCATCGCTTTTCACGCCAAGCCAGCGAATGAGCGGACCCAGCGTCAGCCCCTGCCCCACTAACGTGGCCAGGATGACGGCGAACGTTATGAAAATGATCAAGTCGCGTCCCGGAAAAGGCGCGCCATTTCCAAGGTTGACCGGAAGCGCCAGCGCCGCCGCCAGCGACACCACGCCGCGCATTCCCGTCCAGGAAATGATGACCGCATTCTGCCATTGCGGCTTCGGTTCGGTTTCACGAATCCGCCGGCTCAACCAGTATGGCAGGAAGGCACCTGGAAAAACCCAAAGTGCACGCACAACCACCACGACCGCGCAAATCGCCAGCGCATAACCGAGCAGGGTCAGAACCGGGTAGCTCGAAAGGTTGGCCCAGACCAGCGGCAGTTGCAGGCCGATGATCAAGAAGATGATGCTGTTCAGCAAAAAGATCAGCGTGTCCCAGACCGCCACTGCTTCAAGACGGGCCGAAGCTGCCAGCAATCGCGGCGAACGCCATCCCAAATACAAACCTGCGGCCACGGCTGCCAGCACCCCGGAGATGTGCAGTTGCTCGGCACTGAGGTAAGCTACATAAGGAACGAGCAGTGAAAACGTGATCACGATTGAACTCTCCTTCACTTTCCCGAAGGCTGCCGCCGCGACCCAGCCCACTACCAAACCGAGGATGATTCCGCCCACCGCCACCAGAACAAATTGCAGACTCGCTTCGGCGAGTGAGAAGGAACCCGTCAGGACCGCCGCCACGGCAAACTTGAAAGCCACCAGACCAGTCGCATCATTCACCAGGCTCTCACCCTCCAGGATCATGACCACCCGGCGCGGCAAACCAAAACGCTCCGCAATCGCGCTGGCGGCCACGGCATCCGGCGGTGACACGATTGCGCCAAGAGCGAACCCCGCGGCCAGCGGGATTCCAAGTAACGCATTCGCTACGTATGCCACCGCTGTAGCCGTCACCAGAACACATCCTACCGCGAGCAAAAATATGGCGCGGCGATATCTGCAGAACTCACGCCATGGAGTCACCCAAGCCTGGGCAAACAAAAGCGGCGGCAGAAAAATCAGCAGGACCAATTCGGGGTTCATCCGTACCACCGGGAGCCCCGGAATGAAACCAATCGCCAGACCGCCCAGCACCAACAGGATTGGATAGGGAATGGTCAGGCGTTGCGCCAGCAACGCCAGTGCGCACACCGAGGCCAGCAACAATACAAGAATCTCAGCCGTTTGCATCGACCTGTCGACAATACGAAACATCGGGACTGATTTCAGCACTGAAGCTGACGGTTCTGCGAAGGAACTTGGAGATTGTGAGTTGAAAAACTGTCAGGCAGAGAATTGATGCGCGGGGATGTCGAACAAACACCCGAGCTTCATGTAGGGAAATAATCTTTGGACAAACGCTTGCGGCGTTCACGAAGCTGGGCGACTATTTGTAAGTTCCTATGTGGATTCAGGTTACAAAAGAGAACACGATTCGTTTGGCAGATCCACAATTTGATGCTTTCCTCAGTCCTCGAGCCCAAAATCTTCGTCACGCTGTCATTTTCAGGAGAGATTTGTTTGGTGAGTTCGCGCTTATCATCGTGGGTGCTCGAAACCGCAAGCTTCGCGGTCGGGGTCACTTTGGTTTGGCAGGCTTCTCCTTGAACTAAGTCCTCTCTGCTGTTCACTGATCACTCCCCTCAATTCTTCCTTGCGTAACGTGCTTCAGCGATGAGTAGTTGGGGTGAAGACCCCATATCGCCAGCGCGCTGAGTCTGGAAAGTTAGCGCCCTACGGTAACTCGGTCCCTCATGCCGAAGTTACCTGGGTGCTCCGAAGGGCGGATTGCTCACCCGCCCTTCTTCTTTTTTCTCCATCGTGTTTCCTGAACAGAATCAACGCGATGGCTTAAGCACTCCAACCAGATGCCTCCACAAATTGTGACACCACTTCATCCAAATCCGAATCCGCAACTCCGACCAATCGAGCGCCACTGCCAATAGACGGAATTGATACGCCATAAAACCGCAACCCATCAGGATCAACGGCAGCCCGGGGCCTGGAACAAACAGGAAGAAGATGCCAACAACGATCAAAACAATCCCCAATGCCGGTTTAACCAGAATCAGAAACAGCGGCTTGGTCTTCCGCTCACGCCGTCCCCTCTCGTAATTGTCCTGAAAACGATGGCCCGGTCGCCCTTGCCTGAACTGACGCCATGATCTCTTGAGGTGTTGTAGCATCCTACAGCAAAAGCCCTAAACACTCCCCGGTCAAAGGAGGAGTTTTCCCCATCCTTCCAAACCCAGTGCAAGCTGCCGGCTACTTGACCGCCTCCTGCGCGTTGTCCCACGCGTTATGGTAGCTATCAACTGCCTCAGGATACTTGCCTTGCGCAACTCTCTGATCCCCTTCCGCAAAGTCCTCAAGGGCATCGTTGATATCGCTTTGCCGGCCCGGCAACGCCTGCGCATCGCCAATGGCAATTTCAGCCAGCGTGCGGTCTGCCTGCACGATTCGGAGGATGTAACTTTGCAGTTCAGCGACGGGTGTGACGACCTTCTTCAAATTCTTCTGATTGTAGGCTTGCAGCGAGAGCAGGTGCTCGACCGCTTCTTTCTCCGCGCAAAACACATCCTCTCCGCACTTCGGAACAAGATGGGTGTCGTTCAGCCAAAAGCTCGTCTTGAGCGAATCCGTCAAGTCACTGATCACATCGTCCAGCTTCGATTTCTCCGTGCTATCCTTGGACTTGGCGCGCCAGGCCTTCAGCTTGGTCAGGATGTCTTGTTTGGTGGCGCGTGGGGTAACGAAGTTGACGTTGATGCTGAAGGTGCAACTCGCCACGCTGCCCGAATCGTTTGTGACCACACAGATCACGACGTTCGTGCCAACCGGGAAGCTGGTGCCCGACGGCGGCAGGCAAAACACAGTCAAGTTCGTGTCACACGAATCGGTGGCCGTAATCGGCGTATAAACCACCATGACGCTCGAGGTTGGGTTCGGTGCGTTGACGAACAGGTTGGTCGGGCAATTGATGATCGGCGCGGTTGCATCCACCACCGTCACCGTCGAACTGCATGAACTCGACAGGCCCCATTTGTCCGTTACGGTCAGAGTGACGATGGTCTGTCCCAGCGGATACGGCCCCGGCGGCGTCTGGACGAGCGTGATCGAATCGCCATCCGGATCCGAGGAACCGTTGTTGATGGAAGCAGTCGCCAGGCAGTTCGCGCCGGCGTTAACGGATACATTCTTGCAACGGGCCACCGGCGGATTATCGACCGTCACCTTGAATTGACACTTGGCGGTGTTTCCAGCCGCGTCCTTCGCCGTACAGGTGACTTTTGTCAGACCCTTGGGGAACCGCGTCCCGGACGCCGGGCTGCACGTCATGCTGATCACGCCGCAGTTATCGTTCGTGTATGGGACCGTGAACACGATAATGTTCCCGCTCGAGTTGGTGGGTGGAACGGTGATATCCGCGGGGCAAATGATGTCGGGCGGGGTCGAATCCACCACAATGACTTTGGCCGTGCAGAAGTTGGTGTTGCCGCTCGCATCCATGACTATGAGCGTGACCACATTCGTTCCGCGATTCGAGCAGGTGAATGTATTGGGCGTGACGCTGCGCGCCACTATCCCGCAATTATCCGTGCTGCCATTGTCCACCTGGCTGGGCGTGATCGTGACCGAACCACCAGACCCGAGCGCCACAGTGATGTTCTTGCACTTGGCCACAGGCTTGGTCAGTTCCCGAACAATGACGCGGAACGTACACGAATCCGTGGACACTTGATTGCTCGCAGTACAAGTCACCACATTCGTGCCGGCCGGGAACGTGCTGCCGGACGGCGGCGAACAGACTATCGTCGGCGTCGGCTGGCCGGTGGCGGTCGCCAATGAATATGTTACCGCTGCCGAGCACCCGGAGGAATTCGTGACAACCCGATCCGCCGGACAGGTAATCACGGGCGCGAAGGCCTGGACTTCGAAGGCCCCAATATCAATGCGGTTATCCGCCACCCGGACGAAGCCGCTTCCCCGCTGATCATTGGTCAATGGCGGCGTGAAGAAGTTTGGATTGAAGGCCGGATCGCCGGCATTGATCGCCGGGCTGCCCAACAGGAGTGCGTGAGTGAATGTGGAGCCGCCGTTATTTTGGAGCGCACCCAGCAAGGCGTTGGTAACCACGATGTCCGTCGCGCCGAAAATACCGGTGAAACTCGAATCATTGGCAAGGTTGTATCCGAGCGAAATAATATTCCCATTGCCCATATAATTATCGTTCGATCCGCCTTTCGAAAAAATCGTGTTCTGGATTAATAAAACAGTGGTTATGTGATCAACCACCGATGCGCCAGGGGCGTCTGCCGTCATATTGCTCGCTACCGTGCAATTGTAAATGTAACCCGAGCCAAGTTCAAAATAGATGCCCCCGCCAACTTGACCCGCATTGGTCGCCAGATTTCCGGATATGGTGGAATTGATCAACGTGCTGGCTCCAAACTCCAAATACATACCGCCGCCGTCGTATCCGCAGTAGTTGCCGGCTATGGTGCTGGCAAAGATGAAGTTGGTCGTATCCCGCGTGCGAATCCCCGCGCCATCCACGGACGCATGGTTCCCTAGGACACTGCAATTCGAAAGCGTCAGCCATCCGCCAACGCTGAAAATACCGCCTCCGTCCGTGGCTGAATTTCCGCTGATCACGCACCCGGACAGCACCAGCGAACCAAAGTCGTGGAAGATCGCGCCGCCACTTCCGACTGAGCCCTCGCCGTGCGTCAACGTCAAGCCGCTCACACTATTGGACTTGCCAAAACCAAACTCGAAGATGCGGCTGTTGCCGTTGCCGCTGATGGCCAGTTTATCCGCGCCCAAGCCGATAATCGTCAGGTTCTTGTCTACCAACAACTCGCCGTTCGTCAGCACAATGGTTTTGTTGGTAAGGCTGTTGGTGAAATCAATCGTTCCAAAATCGCAAACATTCGAAATCGCCCAACGCAGTGAACCGAATCCATCGTCGTTCGTGTTCAAAACCGTGACATACGGAGAACAGATCGTGACGTTAAATGAACAGGTTGCCGTCAGGCTGCTGACATCCTTCGCAATGCAAGTCACCGTTGTGAAGCCCAACGGGAACTGTGCTCCGGATGCAGGAGTGCAATTGGTCGAAATGACCGCGCAGTTATCGGAAGCCGAAGTTGAATAGGTCACGACATTCGACACAGCGTGGGCGGGCGCGTTTACACTGATGTTCGGCGAACAGACAATAACCGGGGGCTCGGTCTCATAAATCGTAACAGTAAATGTGCAGGTATTGGTGTTCCCGGAGGAATCCGCGCCCGTGCAGGTCACCACGTTGGTGCCGACCGCGAAGGTGGAATTGGCCGGGGGACTGCAAACGATCGGGAAACCCGCATCGCAATTGTCGGTGCCCGTCACTGTGAAGGCCACATTGCTGCGCGCGCAAGTGTTCGCATCCGCTTGCAGGACAATGTTTGTGTTACAGAAGATCATGGGTGCCTCCTGATCGCGAATGGTCACGGTAAAGCTGCACGAACTGGTGTTCGTGGCCGAGTCGCTGGCTGTGCAGTTTACAGTATTCGTCCCTTTGGGGAACGTGCTGCCGTTGGTCGGCGAGCATGTGATGACGATTTCGTTCTCGCACGGATCATAAGCCGTGACGGTGAAAGTAACGTTGCTGCGGGCGCAGGTGCCGGAGTCAGTCGCGAGCACGATGTTACTGGAGCAGGTAATGGCCGGGGTCGTCGAATCCACGACGGTGATGACCTGGCTGCAGGTATTGGTGTTGCCACACCCGTCATACGCCGTCCAGGTCCGGATCAACGTGTAATTTTGGTAGGAGCTGCCGTTGATGCGCGAAAAATTATACGAGACCGTTGGATTTGGGTCACAAACATCAACCGCTGTTACGTTGGCTGCCTGCGGAACTTCATTGCACGCGACCGTCACATTGGTGGGACACCCGATCAAAGCGGGCGGAGTCGTATCCACCACCGTGATCGTCTGAGTGCACCGGTTCGTATTGTTGCACTCATCGACGGCTTCCCAAGTGCGTTTGGCCTCGAATGTCCCTGCACAGAGCGTGTTCGTAGTTGTCGAAACTATCCGCAAAGTCACATTGGTGATGCTGCACTCGTCAGTGACGGAAGGCTGTCCAAAGGTCCACGCATCCCCGCACTGCACCGTGCCGCTCATGGGACAAATGAAGTCGGGCGGGCGGGTATCGACCACAGTCACGATCTGACTGCAGGTGGACGAGTTGCCGGAAGAATCGGTTGCTTTCCAGTTTATGGTTTGGGAATAAGTGCCACCGCAATTTTTGTTCGTGGTCGAGTTAACGAAGACCACGATTACATTCGTTCCGTCGCAGTTATCGAGAGCCGTGGGAGTCGTAAAGGTCCAAAAATCCCCGCACTCGACCGAGAAATTTGTCCCGCAGTTTATCACGGGCGCCTCCGTGTCGCGCACCACAATGGCGAATGCGTTCGTCAGCTTGTTGTTCGCTCCATCTTCCACAATGCAACTAACCGTGTTCGTGCCCTTCGCAAAGAAGGAGCCGGACGCGGGCACACAGTTCACGGTGGTGTTGGTGCAGTTATCGCTGGATGCCGGCGTGGCATAGTTGACGGTTGCGCCGCATAAGCCCAGGTCATTCGTCGTCGCAATCGACTTGCACTTGCCGAAGCTGCCGGCTTTGTAGATGGACTGAATTTCTGCCACCGACAATGCGCGGTTGAATATCTCAATCTCATCCAGCAGCCCGTTGAAAAAATGGCCGTTCCCAGCGCGATTCCCGAAATATAGCGGGCCGCTGCTAATCGTCCGGCTGCCCGTAAACGTTGCCACCTGATTTCCGTTGATGTAAGCCCGTGCCGTTGTGCCATCGTAAGTCTGGGCCAGATGGAACCATTGATTAAGTGGAACAGTGCCTGAGCCGCTGACCCAGGTGTTGTCATTCAGCACGTTGTACAAACTGTTGTCCGCCGTGGCGATAAACACGCTGTAACTGTCGGTGCCCAGCGAGTCCTTAATCTTCACGATGATGCCCTCGTGGCCAGACGGATTCAGATGGCCCTTCCAGAACACCCACACGTCGAAACTGTATGCCACCGATTGATCCAGGCTGGCCGACGCCGGGACGGTCACGAAATTGTTCGTGCCGTTGAGACTGTACGCCTGTCCGACGAGGCCAGAAGCGAAAGTCGCGCCATTGGTCAACGTGGCATGATTGGTTCCCACGATGTCATTCGGGTTCCCGTCTCCCGGCCACCAACCAATCATGTTTGTCGGAGGCGTCACACAACTGATCGGAGGTTGTGTATCCTGGATGGTAACCGTGAACGAACAGGCGTTGGTATTGCCCGCAGCATCGGCCACGATGCAGTTGACGGTCGTGATTCCTTTCTGAAAGGTCGATCCACTCGCCGGCGAACAAACTGGCGTAACCGAACCGCAATTGTCACTCCCGCTCGCCGTAAACGTCACGTTGCTCTTCGAGCATTGGCCGGTGTCACTCGCAGCCAGGATATTCGCCGGACAACTAATACCCGGCTTTTGCACATCCAGAACCGCGACCAGGAACGTGCAGGAGTTAGTGTTGCCGGAAGTGTCGGTGGCAACGCATTTGACCGTATTCGTCCCTACATTGAACGTCGATCCCGAAGCCGGGGTGCAGGTTGCGACTACGCCGGGACAATTGTCATTGGCATTCGTCAAATAGGTGACTACCGCCGAGCAAAGGTTCAGAGCGTTCGTGGTGGTAATATTCGACGAACACGTAATCGAGGGGATTTGCGTGTCCCGCACCGTCAGGCTGAAGGAATTGGTGATCGAATTGCCGTTGCCATCGTCCACAACACACGTGACTGTGTTCGTGCCTTTCGGGAAGAAGGAGCCGGGTGCTGGCACGCAGTTTATGGTGGTGTTGGTGCAGTTATCGCTGAATCCAGGTGCCGTGTAGTTGACGGTAGCCCCGCATTGATTCAAGTCGTTCGTCGTTGAGATGGGTTTGCACTTCCCAAAACTCCCCGCATCGAAGATACCCTTGATTTCCGCTCCAGACAGGGTGCGGTGAAAAACTTCCACTTCATCCACCAGTCCATTATAGAGAAACTGTCCGGCCCGGCCGCCGACAACAAATGGTGAACCCGAATTGGATATATTACCCGTTTTTGCCGCAGTGCCGGTCTGCACTCCATTGACATAGAGCCTGATGGTTCCGCCGTCGTAGGACATCGCGATATGAGTCCATTGGCCAACTGGCGGCACAAATGTGTTGGTCGTGATGACGGTGGTTTCACCTCCGCTGGTCTTGACGATACCGATGAGCTGGTCGAACAGATACATCAGGAGGTAGTCATTCGCAAGGTTCTGGGACTTCCCAAAATAAATCGCCCCTACCCCCGGAGCTGGATTTGCGGTGGGATTAATCCATCCATCAATGGTCACATTGGTATCAGTGATCGCCAGGGCCGCCGGGTTTCCGGCCGTCAGGAAGCTGGTTCCTGTAAACCGGAAGGCCTGCCCGACCTTCCCCGCTGAAAAGCTCGAGGAGCCTGAACCCACGCTGAGCGCGTTTCCACCCACGATGTCGTTCGAATTCCCATCTCCAGGCCACCAAGCCACCATGGTTGGCGGCGGGGTAACGCAGCTTAGAGGAAGCTGAGTATCGTTGATGGTCACGGTGAAGGAACAGGCGTTGGTATTGCCCGATGGATCACTGACCGTGCAGTTGACGGTTGTAACCCCCTTCTGGAAGGTGGAGCCACTGGCAGGGGAACAAACCGGCGTGACCGCTCCGCAGTTGTCACTGGCGCTCACTGTGAACGTCACGTTGCTCTTCGAGCATTGGCCGGTGTCGCTCGCAGCCAGGATATTCGCGGGACAACCGATACTTGGCTTCTGCACGTCCAGAACCGCGACCAAGAACGTGCAACTGTTCGTGTTACCGGAAGTGTCAGTCGCGGTGCATTTGACCGTGTTCGTGCCCACATTGAAGGATGATCCCGAGGCTGGCGTGCAGGTTGCCACCACGCCGGGACAATTGTCATTGGCATTCGTCAGATAAGTGACCACCGCCGAGCAAAGGTTCAGACTGTTCGTGGTGGTGATATTCGATGAACACGTAATCGAGGGAATTTGCGTGTCCCGCACGGTGATAGTGAATGAATTGGTGATCGAATTGCCGTTTCCATCATCGACAATACACGTGACCGAGTTCGTGCCTTTCGGGAAGAAGGATCCTGGTGCCGGAAAGCAGGCAATACTGCCCCCATTGCAGTTATCCGTGAATCCAGGAGTGTTGTAATTCACCGAGGCGCCGCATTGATTCAAGTCGTTCGTCGTTGAGATGGGTTTGCATTTGCCAAAACTACCGGCGTTGTAAATCGCCCAAATCTCGTTGGAAGTGAGCGCGCGATTAAATATCTCGACCTCGTCGATCAATCCGGAAAATGGACGACTGACGCTCGCGTCCTGCCCGATGCGTAACGACTGATCGGAAAGGCTGCAAAGGCCGCCCGCTCCGAAATTATTCGAAGCCACCTGCTGACCGTTGACATAGAGGAACGCCGATCCGGATGCGCTATCGTAGGTCACCGCCACATGGCTGAAGACTCCGGTGGAGATCGACCCACCCATAATGGAAGGCAAGCTGCCGGAGGGCCGTTGCATGTACGAAATGGGCTGCATTACGCCGCCAACCTTGGTGAGGTAAAGGCCGTAGGCCGCGCCGCTCGAGTTGCAGCCAATCGACTGGCCAAACTTGGTGACAATCGTGACCAGGCCTTCTTCGGCGACTGTGTCGTTCGGCTGCACCCAGGCATCGAGGGTAATGGACCCGGAAATCTTCAAGCTCGCCGAATTTGGCACATCCACATACTGGTTCGCGCCATTGAAGCTGAAGGCCTGACCGACCTTGCCCGCGGCGTAGGTCGCGCCATTTTGCAACGTCCCATGGTTTGCGCCCTGAAGGTCGTTCGGCGTGCCATCACCTGTCCACCAACTGACCATGTTTGCGGGTGGAGTTACACAGCTCTGCGGTGGGTCTGTGTCCTTCACAATAATCAGGAATGAATTTACGGTCGTGTTGTTGTCGGCGTCAGTGATCGTGCAGGTCACGACATTGGTCCCGATGGGGAAATCCGCACCCGAAGACGGACTACAATCGATCGCTGGCGCGGGGTCACAATTATCAGAGGCGACCATCAAGAAGGCGATGTCGGCGCTGCATTCGCCGGCATCATTGTTCCGGTAAATTGGTTTGCATTTGCCGAAGCTGCCGGCGTTGACGATGGCCTGAATCTCAGCAGTCGAAAGCGCGCGATGAAAGATTTCGATTTCATCGAGGCGGCCATCGAAGAAATTCCCACCCTCGGCTTGGCCAAAGGTCAGCGCCGCCGAGGCATTTGGAACCGTGTTGGTATCCGTGACCGTCGAAGGATTGCCATCAATGTAGAAAGTGTAGGTGTTGTTGCTCCGGGTGACAGCCAGGTGATACCACTGATTGACCGTCGGCGTGAAAGGAATCGTTCCAATGTCCACGGGGCCAAGGCCTGGGCTGTTTAGATGGAAGATTAGGTTATTGTTGAATAGCCAGAATATCCATTTGTTGGTATTGCCGCTCCCATCATCATGCGCCAGAAATGTATTGGCGGAGCCAACTGCATCGAAGTTCACCCACAAATCGATGGTAAACTCCCCGTCGCCGAAGTCCCAGAGCGTGCTATCGGGCACGGACACAAACTGATTCCCAGCGGTCAGGTCAAAGGCCGACGCGACCTTGCCGCTGCCCGCAGCGGTTGCGCCATTCTGCAAGGTGCCATGATTGCTGCCCTGCACGTCATTCGCCGTCCCGTCTCCAGGCCACCAACCGACCATGCCAGCCGGAGGGGTGATGCAGCTTCGCGGTGGTTCGGAATCATTCACTGTCACGGTGAATGAGCAGGTCGCGTCGGGACTCTCGCCATTGGCCGCAGTGCATTCGACAGTGGTGACGCCGCGCGGAAAAACATTTGGAGAGCTAATCTCGACACCGTTCGTCCGGCAGGTCACGACCGGGTCGGGAACACCGGTGGCAATCGTCGAGAAAAGCACCTGCGCGGTGCACAAGCCGGGATCTGTCCCCACCGTGACATTGCCTGGGCAGGTTATCCCGGGTGGAACGGTCAGTTGACTCCAGGCCAGGTTGATGTTGCCGACGGCTTCACTAAAACCTTCAACTCGAATCCAGTAGGTCGTGCCACCCGTCGCGCTGAACTCGAGATAGCTCTGAAATGTGGAGTTGTAGTCGTCATTGCAGCCGGCGCCTGACAGTGACGAAATGTCTGCGCCGGTATAAATGCAGAGAACAGTGTCGAAGTCGCTGCCTGCAGTTGAAAACGCCCACTGGCCTGAGGACGGCGCAGTCCACTTCCACCAAACGGTCGCCCCATTGTTCGATGGTTCGGCCGATTCGGATGTTGCGCAAAAGTTATCCCCGAATGTGCTGCCGCTTGCATCGGAGATGGTCGCTGCATCCGCAAAATTGTCGTTTGAAGGACCGGAAAGCTGCTGCCAGTTGAGGAAAATGTCACCTTCCGCGCCGCCGTCGCCATCAACGCGGATGAGGTAGGTTTCGTTGGCAAATGCCCGGAACGAAACGAAGGAGCCACTGCAATCTTCCTCGCTCAGCGTGAAACCAATCTTCCGGAAGACACATAGAACAGTCGAAAAGTCGCTGCCGGTAGTGTCGAACTGGTAGCAGCCTGAACTCGGAGCTGTCCAGCACCACCAAACGGTGTGCCCATTGTTGTCCGGTTCGCCCGACTCGCTCGTGGAATGCACATTGTCGCCCGACGTGCTCCCGCTCGTGCCGCTGATGGAATCGCAGTTGTCCTGGTTGTCGTTGAAAGGCGCCACTGGATCGACTGTGACTGTAAAACTGCAGGATGCGGAGTTGGTTGCATTATCCGTGGCCGTGCAAATCACCGTCGTGTTACCCAGCGAAAAGGTGGAACCTGAACTCGGGTCGCAGGAAAACGTCGCACCCGGGCAATTATCGGACACAGTCGGGTTGTCAAAATAAACGAAGCTGGCATTCCCCGCCCGATGATAATCCTCGCTGACGCTAAAACTGGAGGGGCAGGAAATGGTCGGCGCTTCGGTGTCTTTCACCACGACCGTAAAACTGCAACTGTCCGTGCCCGTCGAATTGCTCGCGACGCATGTCACCGTGTTGGTCCCGATCGGAAAGTTGTAGGTGGCCGAGAAATCTGTCGCGATCACGGTCGAACCAATCGTGCACACAATGGTTGGGGTATTACCACCGGTCAATTGGATCTCGAAAAAGATGCTGGCTGAACATTGGCCGGAATCATTGTCCCGACTGAAGTCGGAAGGGCAAACGATGGTGGGCGCCGTCCCGCTGCCCAGCGTGGAGAGATTCCCACCGCACAAGATTATCAGTACCAGGGCCGCCGACCAAAGTGGTCGTGTGTATGGATTCATAGAAACCTGCCTTCTCTTTGGAGGATGTTCATCATGTCGCGCCACATTTCAGAACTGAATCACGCCCTGCCCGCTGCTCCCAGATCCTCGGCGAATTAATTACGAATCCTACGGACGCAGTTTCCCGGCTATGAATGCTCAGCAAGGCGTGAAGCCGGGATTGGAATCGAAAAATATTCTCGAATTCAGGCTGCATTTGCAAGGATAATTGAGATGATGAAAGTCATTGAAGTTGCTTTTGCGGGGTATCCAGTCACGGATCTGAAGCGGGCCCGCCGCTTTTACGAAGGAACGCTGGGTCTGACGGCTTCCCGCATCTTTGGGGACGAAACCACTGCATTCATCGAATACGACATCGGACCCACCACCATTTCCATCGGCAACGGGGCGCCCGATTGGAAACCCTCCTCTCACGGCGGAGCGATTGCGCTCGAAGTGGAGAATTTCAACGAAGCGATGGATGCCCTGAAGAAGGACAACGTAAAGCTGACGATGGGTCCGATGGAAACACCGGTCTGTCACATGGCGGTCGTGCTCGACCCGGATGGCAATTCGTTGCTCATCCACAAGCGCAAAGGCTGATCGCTCGGATTCGCTTTCTGCCTAACCCGCTTTTTGCAACGTCTTTAGTTCGCTTTGCAGAAATTCCCGGCGCTGGCGGATGTAGCGTTTCACTTCTTCGATAGATCGATGCAGGCTTACATTGGAATTGGGCCAGCGCTGCCGATCCTGCACGGCGTCCGAGGCTATTTCGATTTCGTATCGGTCCAAAATTGGAAACAGCTTCTCCTCGGTGAATTCTGTGGCGAGTAGTTTTTCGAGCCGCTTGAAGTACTGATCGCGAAGTTCAGGAACACTAAAAAACTTCGCCTGCATGCGATTCCAACCGGTGGGTCCGGGCAATGGTTGAGTGCCGAGCAAAATTGGAAGTTGGAAAAATGAAAATCCGCCGTGCCAATGATCGCCAAGGGTGCGGTCCAGGTCCCAGGGAATCGGGAACCACTTCTTTGATTTCTTTGCATCGAACAGCAGAAAATGGTTCTTGCTGAAACAATCCCAATTCTGCAGCAACGTGGCTGCTGCCAGGTAATTGCCATATTTCTCCACATCGACCTTCTGCTTGAAGAATCCCAGCGCGTTCGTGGTGGTGTTCAACTCGTGGCAAAACTGCTGCAATTCAACAAAGCCCGTATCCTTCTGAGTTTCCAAACTATAGTGCCCTGCAAATGTTTCTGGTTTTCCCAGGTCCCGTTCGTCCGCCTGATTGTTTTGCGAGGCCGCCTTGTAGATCACTGCTCCCTTATACTTGATGCGCTTTAGAAATTCCTTTTCCGGTTGCTCCACTTCCACGTACAGCCCTCGAAACTCCCCGTTCATTTCCACGCGCACCATCCGCGAGCGCGGCGCGGGGACGCCGCACGCGGCATAGACTTCGTACGCCAGCGTTTCACGGACGAACGCCGGATCGCGCCAGCCGGAGTTCAGGTTTATCGTCCCCTGCCCTTCAAAAGGCTTGGCATCCTCAAAGAATATCTTGAGCGGCTTTTTCGGCCAGGTGCGAGCCCACTGCCCTCGAAAGCGGATTCGAACATTCGGATAATTGGTTCCATTCGCAATAAAAGTAGCCGGATGCGTTTCGTTCGATGGATTGGCTTCCAGCGCCGCTAAATCTTTGGGCTCCATGCGAATTCCATAAACACGGATCTTTGCGGGGTTTGTTGGAGAAGGTTCAGCTACAAGTGTCGGAGGGCTTGGTGGCGTTGCGGCCAGTGATGCGTTCACAACTGTTCTCTCAGCCGCAATCTTATTGGCAGCAGGAGAAACCCGGGCTTGTTGTCTCGGTCCTTTGGAGTCTTTGCGTGAAGTCGGAACTTCTGCGCCCTCCTTCCTGCAAGCCGACGCAGATACGAGCAAAGATACCATTGCGAACCAAAACGCGAAACCTGCGAAGCTGCGCTTCCCGGCACCAGTGGCTTTTACATACTGCTCGCTCAACACCATAACCTCAATCGCATCCTTGTCTGCCTACGACGTGAAAGCAAGCGCAGACATTTGAACTTCGGATCCCGCAGCCCTCAAACTGCGGGCGTCTTACTTTTCAATACGGTAGAGATGTGACTTGGTCCGAAGGATCAATGCGTTATTCAAAACGGCTGGCGAAGCCATGATGCCAGCGTCGAGCGTGTTCGTGGCGGCGATATTCAGCGAGTCGCCTGGCTTGATGACATACGTCTTGCCCTCCTCGCTGGAGAAAAATAGGTGGCCATTGGCAAAAATGGGCGACGAATAAAATGCGCCGCTGATGCGTTCGGACCACTCTTCACTCCCTTTTTTGGCATCGAGACAAACACCGATGCCGTTCTCCCCCAGAATGTAAAGGCGGTTGCTGACCACGATGGGACTCGCCACCGCTGGCACCTGGCGTTTCCAATTCCAGACAACAGCTTCCTTGGGAAGCGCCCCGGAGCCGCCCGGCTTGATGGCAAATAACTCCGACTTCGGCGTTCCGCCCGAGATGTAGAGCAAGCCATCAACATAAAGCGGACGTGGCACAAAAGTGCGCACCGGCAAATCGATATACCAAATCTCTGCGCCGGTCTTCGGATCGTACGCCGAAACTCGATGCGAAGCTGGACTAATCAATTGGGCCTTCCCATCCAGTTGAATGACGAGCGGTGTTGAAAACGCCTTGTTCGCCGCACCACCCGGCGGCGGCAGAGAACGCTGCGCCATCCACGCTGGCGTCCCGGTGTCCGTCTTCAGCGCGGCCACATAACGTCGATCCACGCCATCGCAGTTGAGGATGAAAAGATTGTCCCAAACAATCGGCGAGCTCCCCGGGCCGTTATTGTCGTGATTCAACATCAGATCGGCGCTCTTCCAAACGGGTGTTCCATTGGCCGTGTCAACGCAGGCGTTACCGTATGTTCCGAAACTTGCGTACAGCCGGCCATGGTCCAGCACCGGGGTTGGCGAGGCGTAACCGTTCTGCGCAGCTTGCATGAACTCGGGACTCGCCGGTTTAAAAAGCTCGACATCATGCAAGATTTTGCCCGTGTCGGCATCGACGCACACGACATGAAGCGATTTTCCATTCTCAAGGGCCGTGGTCAGCCAGATTTGTTTGCCCGAAATGACGGGTGAAGAATGCCCACTGCCCGGAATGGGCGTCTTCCACTTGACGTTTTCCTTCTCGCTCCAAGTCAGCGGGACCTGCGCTTGTGGAGCCAGCCCTTGCCCGTCCGGACCGCGAAATTGGGGCCATTCATCGGCAGCATCGGCGATTACAACCAAAGCCAGGAATCCAATTAGCAGCATCTGGGGACTGAGTATATGACACTTGCTCATCATCTTCCATTTGACGGGTCAACACCGAAACCCTTCCAAAAACCTTCCAAAATCATACGGCGTCAAACTAAAGCCTCTGCATCTTGCGGACAAGGGTCAAAATCTTGCGCTTTATGTGGATGGGAACGTATGGCAAGTTGAACAGATATTGATCTGCGTGGCGGGACTGGGAATATGAACAAGAGCGGGCAGGCAACGGAGAGCCGAAAGTGCATCGCCCGTTCGGTGGCGAATGCGCTCGCCGCCGATCCCAAGCTTGAGGCCGTGACCATCGATCTCGGCAGCCAGACGGTCTCTGTGGCCACGCTCGGCAAGACTGAGGACACCACTCTCACCGAGCGAATCACCGCAACCATCTCGAAAGCCCAAGCAGCTTCCCCGCTCTCTTGTGGAATCCTGTCTGGCAGGAACGATTGCCACGGCTGCGACGAACCGTTGTCGCCCGAAGAAGCGAAGCGCATCGTCATCGAACGCGCCGGAAACAAAACCACTATTGCGCGCGTCACCTGCCCGACCGCTCCCAAGTTCTGGCGCTGGCGGCACATGCCATTGCCGAAAGTGGTGCAACGCGACGTCGAGTTCATCGAACACGCGGAACATCTCGACGAATGGAAAGCGCAACTTGTGGCCGCCATCTTGTGTGGTGCATTCGGGATGGCCGCCTATTTCGTCAAGTCAGCTTCGGTTTCGATAGGCCTGTTCGTCCTGGCTTATCTGGCCGGTGGCTGGTTTACCGCGGGTGAAGTCTGGGAAAGACTGCGCAAGCGGGCCATCGATGTCCATTTCCTGATGCTGGCGGTGGCCGTTGGCAGTGCGAGCATCGGCGCCTGGGGCGAAGGAGCAATACTTTTGTTTCTGTTCTCACTTTCGGGCGCGCTCGAGCATTACGCCTTGGGTCGCACGCAGCGCGAAATTCACGCCCTGTTCCATGATGCTCCCAAAACGGCTCTCGTGCTCGACGAAGCGGGCGTGGAACGCGAGTTGCCTTTGGAGCAACTCCGAACGGGAATGCGCCTCTTGCTCAAGCCGGGATCGCAATTTCCAGTGGATGCGGAAATCACGAAGGGCCAAACCGCCGCCGATGAATCGAACCTGACGGGTGAAGCGGCTCCCGTGGACAAAGGGCTTGGGGACGTCGTCCTGGCAGGGACCATGAATCTTTGGGGTGCGGTCGAGGCCAAGGTCTTGCGCCCAGCCGCCGAGAGCGCATTGCAGAAAATCATCCGGCTCATCAAGGAAGCTCAGCACCAAAAAGCGCCCACCCAACAATTCACCGACAGGTTTGGGGCTGTTTATACCTACTCAGTCCTGCTGATCTCGGTGCTGATGTTCTTTGTCTGGTGGCTGGGATTTCGTCTCCCAGCCTTCACATCGGCTGAGACGAATCACGCCGCGTTTTACCGGGCCATGACCTTGCTCGTTGTGGCCTCACCTTGCGCTTTGGTGTTGTCGATCCCTTCTGCGATCCTTGCAGCCATCGCGTGGGGCGCGCGCCACGGCATCCTCTTCCGCGGCGGCGCGGCCGTGGAAAAGCTGGCGGAGATCCGAACCGTGGCGCTCGATAAGACCGGCACCATCACCACCGGGGAGCTGCGCGTGGAACGAGTGGAGAGCTTCCCGCCCGGCCGCGAGAAGGACATTGCCCAATTGGCGTGTTCATTGGACCGATTCTCGAATCATCCGCTCGCTCGCGCCATCGTCCGGTACGGCAAACAACACCAGATTACAACGGTTGATGTTGAGGCATTTGAATCGGTCACTGGACAAGGGGTCAAAGCCAGGTTGGGCACTGATATTTGCCGCTTGGGCCGGCGCAGTTGGGTCATGGCCCAGGCGAATCACGCGCCGGTCGAAAACGTCACGGATTCCGGCGCGGGATTGCCCGAGGTTTGGGCGTCGCGCAATGGATTACTGGGCCGTGTGGTGCTTCGGGATGATATTCGCAAGGAGGCCCGCGGCTTGATTGAGGAACTGCATCGGGAGGGTCTCAAAAGTGTGGTGCTGACGGGCGATCGCGAAGCCGTGGCGACACAGCTCAAGCAGCAATTGGAATTGGATGACGTGCGCGCTGAACTCAAGCCCGAGCAAAAGGTCGCGGAGATTCGCACCCTAAGCGCCGACGGAAACCGCGTGGCCATGATTGGCGATGGAGTGAACGACGCGCCCAGCCTCGCCGCGGCGCACATCGGTGTCGCCATGGGCGCGCGCGGATCGGATGCTGCGCTCGAACAGGCCGACGTCGTGCTCATGCATGATCGTTTGGAGAATTTTCTGGCGGCTTACCGGCTGAGCCATCGCGCCCGGCGCATCATCCGCCAAAACCTGGTCATCAGCATGACGACCGTGGCGGTGCTGGTCTGTTTCGCGTTGCTCGGCCAAATCCCGCTCACCATCGGGGTGGTCGGCCATGAAGGAAGCACCGTCGTCGTCGTGATGAACAGCCTGCGCTTGCTCTTTGGTAAGCGATAATGAATCGCGCTTGATGCTATTCGCGAGTTGCATCGTCAATAAACTCGAACATGGCTGGGCGCATTGAACCAACAGCAGGGGAGAAATTCCGATTTCCGCTGGCGACTTCTCTGTTTGGCATTTGTGTCTTGGCAAAAGCCTTGTGCCTTTGGGGCCACACCTTGCCAATGTCCATTTGGACGCCCTTGGTTTACATCTGGCAGGACGCGCTCCTCGCAGTCTTTTTCGCGGCTCTCGAAAGCTTCATTCCCCGAAAAAGGATTCTTTCGGTTTTGTACGGGGCTCTCGCCGTTTATGTAGCCTTGAATGTCCCACTGGTGCTGGCATTGGGAAGCCCTTTAACTAGTCAGATGTCCCAGGCAGCCGGTGGCGCGCTCTGGGATTCAATCCGTCACTATATCACGATTGAAAATATCCTCCGGGTAACGGCGGTACTCGCTAGCGCCATTGGATTACCGCTCTTAGTTCGTCACTGGCCGCGCAAATTGAATCATTGGACTTTTGGCGCATTTGTTGTCGCAGCCGTTGCTGGAGCGATTGGCTCGCGCAAATTGGACACCGACGGTTTGCATCGCAACGCGATCGTGGCTTATGTCAGTTCGTGGAAGACGAAGACCTCTGCGAATGATCATCCAGTAATCGATTGGCGAAAGAGCCCGTTTGGCGCCGAACGGCGCGAGGGATTGGAGGCTCTCAAAGGAACTGCTCGTGGACGAAACGTCGTCATGGTCAGCCTGGAATCAACTGGGGCCGGTTATTTGACGGGGAGCACGAATACTCCCATGCCGTATTTTTCACGGGTCTCACAGCAGGGAATTTCGTTCGCGAATGCCTACTCGGTTTATCCGGAGAGCATCAAAGGTTTGTTCTCCGTGCTCTGTTCCCGTTATCCCTCGCTAGATACCAAAGGAGAGGATTATCAAAAAGTGCGCTCCCCCGCTTTGGCCAAGGTGCTTGCCGACGCGGGGTATCGCACCGGCCTTTTCCATTCCGGCCGCTTCATGTATTTGGGCATGGAGGAAGTTGTGAAAGACCGTGGTTATCAGGTCTGCGAAGATGCCGGCGCCATCAGCGGCGTCCTGCGCTCGAGTTTCGGTGTGGACGAAGAAGCGGCATTAAAACGGATGCTGGCCTGGGTGGATTCCATTCCCAAGAATCAAAGTTTCTTTCTGACATACCTTCCCATTGCCGGGCACCATCCTTACGAATCGCCGCCCCCACATCTTTTTCCGGGCCAAACCGAAAAGGAACGTTATCTGAACGCCCTGGGTTATGTAGATCGCTCATTGGCGAGCCTGATCCAGGGCTTGGAGAGCCGCGGCCTCGCGAGCAATACGCTTTTCGTGGTCTACGGTGACCATGGAGAAGCGTTTGGCCAGCACGAGGCAAACTTCGGCCACACGCTGTTCATCTACGAGGAGAACGTTCATGTGCCCCTGGCATTGTTTGGAGAAGGACTGAGGTGGCCCAGCCAACGAATCGAACGCGCCGCAAGTTTGTTGGATCTTGCGCCCACCGTGCTGGACCTGCTGGGCATTTCCGCGCCAACAGAGTTCCAGGGTCACTCCTTGCTCCAACCTGAAGAGCGAATGGCTCTGTTCTTTACCGATTATTCACTTGGGTTGTTGGGATTACGAGACGGACCCTGGAAATTCATTTACGAAATCGACGGTCACAAATCAAAGCTGTTCAACCTGCAAAACGATCCTGCCGAAGCAACCAATCGAGCAACCGAATTTCCAGACCGCGTGAATCGTTACAAAGATCTCCTGCAGCAATGGAGCTCAACGCAAAAGGCGCAGATCAAATCCAATCCCTGACTTGGGAACTGCCTCAAGCCTTGCTCATTTCCCGCCACAAATGGGCGCTCATGAGCATGCCTCTGTGGTAGCAATCGAGGTTGAACTTTTCATTTGGCGAATGCGCATTGTCATCCGGCAGCGAAAGCCCCAGCAACAAAGTATCACTGCCCAGGCACTTTTTGAAGTCGTTGACGATCGGAATGGACCCGCCTTCGCGCATGAGAACCGGTTCGTATCCAAATGCCTGCTTGAGCGCGCGCAATGCTCCCTGTGCATGTGGTCCAGTTGGCGAGACAATATACGGATCGCCGCCATGGCCGGATTTGATTTCCATCCTCACGGTTGGAGGACACAGTTTTTTGAGCTGTTTTGCCACCAAACGCTGAATTTGCGCAGGCTTCTGATTCGGCACGAGCCGAAAGGTCAATTTCGCACGTGCCCAGGCTGGCACAATGGTTTTGCTCCCCTCGCCCTGATATCCACTCGTCAGTCCGTTGATTTCAATGGTCGGACGCGCGCAGCGCTGCTCGATCGCTGTGTAACCCTTTTCACCAAATAATTTCGGGACACGTAGAAACTTCCGGAACTGATTTGCATTGTACGGCAATCGCGCCAGTTGCTTTCTTTCGTACTTCGACAACGGCGCAACCGCATCGTAGAAACCGGGCACCGCAATCCGTCCGTTCTTGTCGCGAAGCTTGGCCAGCATCTGGGCCAGCGCCATGGCTGGATTATCGACTGATCCGCCGTAAATGCCGGAGTGCAAGTCGCGCGAGGGACCGTGAATGATGACTTCCAAAGCCATGATCCCACGCAAGGCGTATGTCAGCGCAGGATGTTTGAGGCTCGGAATGCCGTTGTCGGAAATCACGACGGCATCGCAGGCGAGTTCTTCACGATGCTCCTCGAGAAATTGCGCCAGGTGTTTGCTGCCGACTTCTTCTTCGCCTTCAATTAGAAACACCAGGTCGCACGGTAATGGCGTGCCGGTGGTCAAATAAGCCTCAACGGCTGCCAGATGCGCCAGGTGCTGCCCCTTGTTGTCGCAAACGCCACGCGCGAATAGATTGCGGCCCTCAATACGCGGTTCGAATGGCGGTGACTTCCAGAGTTCGAATGGCTCGGGCGGTTGCACGTCATAATGCCCGTAAACCAAAAAGCGCGGACGTTTCGGACCGGATGGGGTGGAAGCAACGATGACGGGATTTCCCGCCGTTGGCCAAAGGCGCGTTTGCAAGCCGATGCGTTCACAGCGCTGCCGCAGCCATTCCGCGCAGTTGGCCAGGTCCTGCTTGTGATTGGGTTGCGCGGAAACGCTCGGAAAACGGACGTAATCACAGAGCTCCTGGATAAACCGATCCTGACTCTGATTAAGGTAATCGATAACAGCTTGCATCTGGCACGTTGTAGCAGGGATTCATCTCGAAGCAAAGGAACAACCGGATTGTCATGGACTGCGCTTTGGACCGTTTAGTGGCGTGACCAGCGGCTTGATCCATTTCGCGTGGCGCAAGTTGCGCGGTTCTGCTGCGAGGTTGGCTTCCGGATCGATCATCACTTGCAGTGGGCGGCCGTTCAAACTGGCCCGCGAACTGACTCGCACTTCGAGGGGTGTCTGGTGTTCACGCTGCCATCGCTCCGCAATGTGGCGGCACAGTTGCTGAATCATCTCAGGGCGGTCCTCTGCCTCTTCCAATTGCGCTTCCGTCACATAAAGGAGCGGTGATGGCGACCAACTGAGGCCAGTAACGGGGTCGCGAGCCATGATCGCGAGTTCCCCATGCTTGTCGCGCAGCTTCATTCGCCAGGAAAACCGATGGCCTTCCTCGGTCCATTCGGGATTGCCCGGATAAAGAAAGAGATGGCGCAGCGGAACGAGAATTTGGAACGCGAGCCAGGCTCCCAGGGCGAATAAGACGACACGCTGTTGAGGAGTTCGCGTCCGGACAGGTTCGACTGGAATTGGTTGAGATGCGGTTTCCAGCAGAGTGTCCCCGACGGGCAGCCATTTCCACTTGTTCAGCCAGCGGCTCAGTTTCGAGAAATCGGCAAACAGCAGAATGGTCGCCCCAAGCGTCAGCCACGGAAATATGCCAATGTGAAAGAGCCGGGCGTTCGTGAGATTGAAAAATGCCGCGATGGCGAAGGCGAAGAGGCGGGTCCGGCGCCAAAGAATGAGCGGCGCGATAAACAGGTCGATACACAATCCACCGTAGCTGAAGGCATAGACCATCCATTCCTCCTTGAAGTATTGCCCGATGACCGGGAAATCCATCCGGTCGGCGAGCCAGAGCCGCAGCGGCTGTCCCCGCAACCAATCCGCGTTCAATTTGGCAATGCCGCCCATGAAATAGACGACGCACAATTGGGCGCGCAGCACCCAGATTGACCACGCCGGGACAACGGCGGAGCGCAAGCCCGGACGCAACAAGGCATCAATCGACAAGGCACGGTTTGCGGGCACAAAGATGAGCAGGAAGGCGAACAGGCAAACCAGGTAGAGGTGATTAAGATAGCGGGCGGAATCGAGCAGGAAGATGTAAGTGAATCCAAAAAAGAAAATCACAGTTGCAATGCGGTAAAAAAATCCCAAACAGATGGCCAGCGCCGCGGCTCCCACCAAGGTAAAATGGATGAACATCCAATTCCCCGGCCACGGATGAACCCAGTCAAACCCGTAGAAGGTGAAATGAAAATTGGGGAGCATGAAGTGCACACGAATCCAGCCGAAGGAAAAGTACCGGCAAATCTCCCAGAACAGGATCAAGCCGAACGCAATGCGAAACATTGCCAGCGGCATGATGCTCTCCTGCTCAAAGAGACGGGAGGCGACACGGGCAAAGCGCGCCCGAATTGTGCGGGATGGTGGAGCCTTCTCTACGTCGATCATGAAAAGAAGATGACATCTTCTTTATCATTCAAGGCCCGGAATGTCGAGAACCACTCTCCCGCAACGCTATTTTTTGAAAATATCCAGCGGATTAAACGGCTTGTTGGTTGCAGTGCCGGTGGAGTTGGTGCCTTGCGGTGTGCCCAACACCCCTTGCAAAATTTTTCCAGCATCGCCGCCGATTTTCTGATCCAATCCAAGGCCGGTCACTGCCGCCTGGCCAATGGCTTTGGCGAGACCAGTTTTGTCGATCTTTGTTTCGACCTGATCAATGGTGCCTCCAATCGTTACGAAAGGAGGAAGCGCCACATAAGGCGTTCCTTCCGGAGTGGCCAGACGCGCTTTTGAAGCCAGGGATCGGCTCAATGAGAATTCCACCGGCAAATTCGGGATGGGCGAATTCGCAAATTCGTCCATGATCGGAATCGCGCCTTCGGTTTTGGCTGTATAAGCCTGGCTTTGGATAACGACTGGGTTCAGGTTGATTTTCCCATCGCTGATCTTGACGCTCACGTTGGCCGATTCCAGCGCTTGCTTGCTCAGGTCAGGCACATTCAATGGCGTCAGCGCCAAACCGATGACCTTGATGATCTCGCTCAGTTTTGAATCATCCGGCAACTGGATTTCAGAGTTGGTGAACGTAAGGCCGATGTCCGCACCCAGATTCTTCCTGAGGCTGGGGCCGGTCGAGCCGGTGCCACGCACTTTGATGTTCGCATACAAATCGCCCTTGGCGGTGCCTTTTAGATTGGGGGAAAAGGTATTGACCAGCGGCGCGATGGGAATTTTATCCGCATTGCACGCGAGGTCGTATCGATAACCAGGCACACCAACGTCCACATCCATTTTGAGATTCAGAGAATTGCTGTTGATGGCCGCCTGGAGTGGAATGGAAATCTGATGTCCGTCCTCCACTTTCAACGTCGCCTTTAAACCGGCAATGTCCAAATCGCGCAGGTATATCCGGCCAATATTTGCTTCCACGAGCAGGTTCTGAAACGGCAGCTTCATGGCCGGAGGTTCGGTTTGGACCGAAGTTGTGACCGGTGCAGTCGGCGGCGGCACGGCGGCCACGGTCGTGGACGACTTTTTCTCAGGCAGAAGGATGTCGGCATAAGGAGTCAAATCCAGTGCCTCCGCCATGACTTTCAGACCGGCCTTTTGCGCAGCCGCGTTGCTTAGATCCACCTTGCCGGAAATATCCAATTGATTGCGCGCGCGCGACATGGGAGTGAGCGCCAACTGAAATTGCCGCAAATCCAACACCTGCTTTTGCAACGAGGCATCCAGTTGCAGCTTGGCTTCCAACGGAGCCTGCCTCCCGGTGGATTTTGGGTTCACCAACTCCGCCACAGCGATGCTGCCCACCAGGCTTTGCAGATCACCTTTTTGGGTCGCGCGTGTGCGAACGGTTATCAAGCCCCCATTCGCGCCCAAATCAGGACGGCCCATTATTTGCGACAAGCGCGGTAACGAAACCTGGAAATTAAGCAGCGATGTGCCTTCGCCGAGTTCCGAATCAAACTTGCCATCGGCGGTGCCAAGTATCGCCCATTGTCCCTGGCCCAATTCAAACTTGCATTCACCAATCTCGATCTTCTTCAAGTCGCTGGCCTGACCTGTGGCTTTGAAACTGACGGCTACAGGCTTGGTTGGGCTTCCACCCAGGGTGGCGGCGAATTCTTCGACGCGCGTTCCCAATTCGAAGTTAAGTTGCTTGCCCGAGCGCTGCGACACGACTTTGAGGGCAAGGTTCAGTTTGCCCGCCGGCGCGAGTTCTTTGGCAAACGTCCCCCAATCATCCAGCTTCAGATCCGTGACCACGATGTTGAGCGTGGCATCGGCAGTCTGAGGGGCGCTGTGGCCCCAGGCAATCCTCATGGCGCGATCCAATCCGCCACTTAACACCTGCTTCTGATTTTGCGACCCGCTCAAAGTAAAGGTCTCGATCCGCGCGCTCTTTTGCTCGTTGTCCACGGCAACGTTGTAATCCACTTGAAGATCGACGGGAGGAGTGCGCTGGTCCTGCTTAATCATTTCGACGCTGCTGGCCAGGATCTGGCCGATGGCCGTAATACTCTTGCCGCCCTTGCCGATTTCAATCTGGTTGCTCGCGCTGATGCTGGTTTTGCCGAAGTCGAGCCCACCACTCTTGGCCCCAACCAGGTTCAACACGCGGCTGTCGATTGAAAGCACCCGGACATTCAGTTTGCCTTCCATCTTCGCCATGCTGAACGGACCGTCTACAACCACACTGCCCAGTGCATCGTTCTTCCGCTGAAATTTCAGGGAAAGTTGCGAAATGTTCGTCGGGCCAAGGTCACAGGTCAAATCCCCGCCGAGCGAACTCAGATCCGCCAACCCGCCGGTGGCACGCAAAACGCGGAGCATGGACATTCCCTGGACGGAAGCTGGTTTCAAATCGTCCGTGAGCTTAAACGCGAAGGTGCCATCCAGCTGTGCCTGCAAGGTTCCGTTCGTAGCATTGGTCGAACCGGAGTTGTCCTGGGCAAACAGCGTGGCCAGCGCCAGTTTGCCGCTCTGCCCATTTTGCACGTTTTGGATGCTGGCTTTGACGCCGGACAATTCACTGGTCTCCTTGGAGCCATCCGCCCTGGTTTCAATGAGCCGGAACGTCCCATGGGTAATGTTCACAGCCTTGATGGCGACGCGAGGAACTTTGGAGGATGAGTCATTTTCACTTTTCGATTCGCCTTTGGGGAGGTCGAGAAAGCTATCGAGGTTGCTCTTGCCATCCGGACCTTTAACCACCACGACCACGGGAGAATCGAGCGTGATTTCGTCCACTTTTATATCATCACGCAGAATCGACCAAAGACTGTAGCGGGCGCGAAATTCCTTGGCGGTAATGAGCGGTTCTTTCTGCCCGTTGGGCTGGACCTTCAAATCCTTCAGTTTTATTGAACTAAACGGGCTGACTGAAAGATCCGAGACCGTGATTTCCGCTTTGAGTTTCTGGCTGACCTGGGGCAGGACATATTTCTTGAGGAACGAACCGCTCGTCACCACGAAATAAGCCACCACCACCAGGAGGAGGAAGAAGAGAATCAGCCAGCCGAGAGTCCTGAGCAGACTGCGCCGTTTCCGTGGAATCCGCACCGCGCTTGCATTTGCCATGATCGATCCTTCCGTAGAATTGCAGCGGGGACAATCCGACGCCCCCATTCGCAGTAATTTGCCTCAATTGGAGGCAAATGTCATGTCCGCAGCTTGAGATTCTGCGCAATCACCGATTTATTGGCAAGCGGGAATAAGTCTGCATTGCGCAAGGGTTGGCCTGACCAAAACCGCGAATGAACTCGAAGGGACGCCGATGAAGGCTGCACTGTGCTGGTGTTAAATCGCAAAGCTAAAACAGGCTTCTATCGACAACTAGGGCTTGCTGACATTCTCAAAGGATTTCAGACCTTTGATCAGCCCGCGGTTGAATTCCAAGCTTCGAGAGTTTGGTGTTGGATTCAAGTAATAAGAGAATTGCATGAAATCCCCGTATACCTTGGCATATTGCGCACTCTTCACTTTTCCCTGCTCATCCAAGATAGTACGCACTCTGAGAAGATAAATTCGCTTTTCATCTCTATTGGTGCGGATTGGCTTGCCGGGAGACCGGAAGTCGGTCTGGACCCACTGGGAGGCATAACCTTCGAGGGGAGCCATCTGCGGCGAGCCGAGGCTACTGCCGAACTCTGCTTCCGAGCGCACAAATTCCTGAATCCCATCGCCAGGGCTTGGGAAAGAAACCACCAACGTGTAATCAGAGTCTGGACCTTTCTTTTCCACGTGGCCGTTAAAAAGGACATCAACTGTGACTCCCTTGCCGTGAGGTGCAACCCAGTCACCGACCGCCAAATCGAACCCAACCGCCTTGTCACGTGTTGGGAGGCCGAGATTGACCTGTTTGGCGTACATGTCCACCGGCTGCTTTATTTTTTTAAGAAGTAATGTAGTGGATGGATTCCATTTGGCGGGGTCCCCATCACGAATTTTCGCAAATTCATGATCGCGACCGTTGGAATAGTAGCCCTCTTTGGAAGCCCCAAACATCACCTCGATCGATCCCGAACGTTGCTTGGTGACAAACGTTCCATCATCCCGTGTTCTTCCGACCAAATTAGTGAATGCTATGTTCTGTCCCTCCGGAGGAGGAACATGCCAGGAAACCTTTATAGTCGCATCCTTGACTGGTTGTCTGTCCTCGTCAATCACGCGCAAGCTAAGCGTCCATTCTGGAATTTCGCGAATTTGACATCGTGCACCAGCGACGGCCAGAAGGTACAACAGAATGAACAGACTTCTCACAATCAATTTGATTATTTTAAATCACCAATCTCTGCAAACCGTTCAAATAATTTGAACGTGTTAGCAACGTCTTTAAAATCAGGGTGGTAACATTTGAACAACTCAGGGCCGCTTTTCCGAGCCGCCAGCCAATCATCTTGGTACAATACCCACTATTACTTGGGGCTAAGGCACGTTCACTTGCTCCGGTACAGCCAAACCCTTCAGCAGGTTCTGTCCGGGATCAAACTCCACGTTCCGCGAATTTGGGGTTGGGTTTAGAAAATAGCGGAACCTCATAAAATCACCATAGATTTTCCCGTAGAGCGCGCTCTTGACTGCACCCTTTTCGTCCAGCACGGTCCGAACTCGGAAAAAGTATAGCCTGCTCTCATCGAAGTCGAATCGGTTTGGTCGCCCTGGCTGCCGGCTGTTTTCCCGCACCAGTTTCGGCTCGAAACCAGCGTCTGGCGCTTCCCTTGGCGACCTGAGTTCGCTCTCTGCGTTAGCGACACCTCGAAATACTTGTATGCCGTCTCCAGGGTGGGCGAAGCTCACTGTAATTTTGTGCTCGTACTGGGTCGCTGATTGCTTTTCATAATGTCTCGTGAAGAGAATGTCTGACTCTGCGCCCTTGCCGAACGGGGCAACCCAATCTCCTCGCATCAAGTCGTAGCCAATAAGTTTATCGTTAGCTGGCGGCTGGGCCTCGACCCTTTTGGCGTACATCCCAACTGGATTCTCCACCTTTCTCAAAAACATCTCTATGGATGGAGCCCATTTAGCTGGGTCACTCTCCTTGAACTTCGCGAATTCGTGGGTTTTTCGGCTCGCATAGTAACCCGTTTTCGTAACTTCGCACATCACCTCAATAGATCCCGAACGCTGAGTGGTAGTAAAGATTCCATCCTGACGTGTTTTGCCAATTATGTTTGTGAAGGCAATCGATTGCCCCTCTGGTGGATTAACGTACCACGAAATCTTAACAACTGCGTCATCAACCGATTTACCCTCCTCGTCCAAAACTTTTGTCGTGATCGTCCAATCAGGAACTTTTCTGAGCTGGGCGAAACCCCCAGCAGTTAAAAAAATATAGGCTAAGCAAATGGCCTTACGCTTGTTCATATTCATTTCGCTCCACGAAAGGCGTATTCCTCTTGTACGGCCCATTTCCACGGATGAGATTTTTGCGCAATCTGGAAATTGTTGGCAAGCGGGTATAAGTCGATTTTGTTTCGAGAGTGGCGACCAGAACCGAGAATGTACGCCAAGGAAGGCTGCACTGTGCTGACAATGAATCGCAAAGCCAGTCCTCTTACTTGGTCAATCGGCGAGATGTTCTCTGTCAGGATTGCCAGTTTTAGTCGCCAACCAGATTTATTTTTGGCTCCACTTACCGTGAGCCATCGCAACAAGTCCTGCGGGAATGAAGAGCTTCCTGGTCATGACTTGCCTGTCTCAGCAAAGCCCCCCACGCTATGATTCCGGCTTTATTTCCGGCCACCCGTAGGCGGAGGGAGCGGCGTCTTGGGCTTGTTGGCGGGAGCGGTGTCGAGATAGCGGTTGAGTTCCTCTTCGGTGAACGCCTTGGGCGCGAGCTGGGAATTGGCCTTCTCGCGCGCGGAGAGGCCGGCCAGCTGATCCGGGGATTTCACAATGTGCGGGGTGAGAAAGATCATGAGCTCGGTTTTGCCGCCAGCTTTTGATTTGCGTTTGAAAAGGTTGCCGAGCAAGGGGATGTCGCCCAGCACAGGAATCTTGCTTTCAGATTGTGTGGCCAGCTTTTGCATGAGGCCGCCGATGATGACCGGCTGGCCGTCCGGGGTGACGACAACGGTGTCGGCAGAGCGGGTGTTGATGACCGGCGCGTTCACGCCCGGTGAAACCGCGATGGATTGGTCGGAGAGCTGCGAAATCTGCGGCGAGACGATCATTTCGACCAGTCCCTCGGAATTGATGAACGGCGTGACGCGCAAAATGATCCCGACGCTGGTGTACTGAACGGAAGTAATCGGCGTGCCGGTCAACCCGTTGAAACTGACGCTGGTCGGCAATGGCACGGATTGGCCGACGACAATGGTGGCAGGCTGATTGTTGCGGGCGAGAATCGAGGGACGGGAAAGGACTTCCGTCTTGCCGGCCTGGGCGATGGCGCGGAGGGTGGCCTGGTAGTCCGTGCTCATGAGTTGATAAAGGCCTGCGCCCGGCGGTGTAGGAACGAAGTTCTGCACGTTCTGACCAAACGCGTTCAATACCGCACCCGTGGCGCCTGCGTTCAAACCCGAGGCCCCGAAGACATTGGCAAAAATGCCGGTGCTGGAGTTGCCGAAGTTACGGCGGTAACCGCCTTCAATGCCAATGTCAAAACTATCGTTGTAAGTGACTTCGAGGAAGACAACCTTGATCAAGACCTGGGGCTTGGCGCGATCGAGATTGGTTAAAACCTGGCTGACGTAGGCGCCGGTTTCATCGTCGGTGATGACGACAATACGGCGTGATTCCGGATCGCCAGTGATGACGGCTTCGCCCACCTGGCCGTTGTTGTAATATTGCTGCCGGCTGCCGCCTGCTCCGGTATTGCGCGCTCCGGCGCCGCCAAAGCCACCGCCGAATCCGCCGCCGCCGCCAAAACCACCGCCCTGGCCACGACCGAATTGCGCACTGACTTCGGTTCCTGCCAGCAAGCCAACGACAAGCGTCAAGACCAGCAGTCTTGCAATGTTGAGATAGGTTCTGCTCATGAAAGTTTTTGGTTTTGTTTTCTGAATGCTCAAACTGTCCGGCGATATCAGCGGAAGGTCGGGGCACCGCCGAATCCGCCCTGACCGCCAAATCCGCCCTGGTTGCCGATGCCAAAATTGCCCATACCAGTATTATTCCCGGTTTGGTTGTTCTGGTTGGCACTGCGGGTGTTCAACGGGCTGTTCTGGTTGAGGTTGTTGCGCGAGTTCGCCGTGGTGGTCCGTTCAAACATGCCTTTCAGGATCTGCTCGACCTGCTGAACGTCGGCGTTTTCGAGCGAATAGACGAAGACCTTTTGCTTCTTGCCGCTGCTCGTATCCAACTGCGTGATCATGTCCGCGATTTGATCCATCATTTCGCTGGCCGCGCTGACGATGATGGAGGAGGTGCGTTGATCGGGCACGACGAGCACCCGGCCCATTTTCTTTTGCCGATCGCTTTCGTTGGCGTTCGCGTTGTTGCGATTCCGTCCGCCTCCGCCAAAGTTCGGGCCGCCAAAACCGCCAAACTGAAAGCGTTGCTGGTTCTGATCACCGGACCTGGTGTCATCCGGGAATAATTGCGCGAACTGTTCCGCCAACTCGATCGGATCCGCATTGTTGAGATGGAAGACACGCAGCTCCGTGACGTCGTTGATCGGTTGATCTATCTTCTTGATCACTTCCTTGATGTTCGGCATCACGTCGTCGGTCGCGCCCACCACCAGGGAATTGCTGCGTTCATCGGCCACCGCCACGACCCGCGAATTGACCGCGCCACCACCGCCGCCGCGTCCGCCGCCAGCGCCACCACGCCCACCGCCGAAACCGCCCGCTCCACCGGGCCCACCACCACCGCCACCGAAGCCGCCAAATTGGCCGCCAAATCCGCCGAACTGGCCTCCACCACCCGCACCGCCACGATTGCCCTGGGTGGTTGGCGCAAAGAGCTCCTTCAACACTGTTGCCAATTCCTTGGCATCCGCGTACTTCAACGGGAACACCTCAAGTTGCGAGGTGTTGGAAATGGATTCATCGAGAGCGTTGATGATTTCGGCCATGCGGCGCACGTCAGATTGGGTCGCGGTGATGATGAGGGAGTTAGCGCTTTCGTTGGCAGTCATTTCCGCGTACTGGCCGATGAGTGACTGGAGATTCTGGATGAGCTGGCCGACGTTCGCATGTCTCACGGGCAGGATTTGCGTGACCATTTCATCGGAGTTTGGAATCTGATCGAGTTCTGTGCCGACTTTGACCGGGATATTTCGAAACTTGGCATCTGCCCGGCTGACGATGGTCAATGTCCGCCCATTGCGGATGGCCGCGTAGCCGTTTTTGTTAAGAATGGTGTTCAGCAGATTGACCGCCTCCTCCTTGGTCAACGGCTGATTGCTCCAGACATCGACTTTGCCTTCAAGCCTCGTTTCGAGAACGATGATGAACCCCGCGGCTTCGCTGAGGTAATTCAGGACCTGTTCAATCGGTGCGCCCCGGAAATTCAAACGCAACCCCTTTTCAGCATCGCCCACCACGGCGGGCGCGGGCGGAGCAATGGCCGTGGCTGGATCGGCCTGGGTCTTCTCCGCGTCCGGCTTGGCCGGTACGGCCTGCTGCGCGCGGGCCGCTGGAAGGAATGTCCCGGCCAGAACGATTAAGGCCACAGAAAAGCTGGCCGCACGTTGGATAAGGATTGAGTTTTTCATTTGTTGAGTTCCTGTTCGCGTTTCTGCAAAAGCCGTTTCAAGGCCTCATCACTACCACTTCCACTGCCACTTGAATTATTCTGCTGGGGCTGGGCTGGTGTCTCGACATTATCTTCGGTCACGCCTCCTTCCGGCACGGGCGGTGGCTCGGTCGTCCCCGCCGGCCGCTGATTTAATTGGCGGGAGGTGTCGTTTGAATTGTTGCTGTTTTCGAAACGGCCGCCAGTATTGAAGTCATTTCGGCCCCGGTTGAAACCATTGTCGTTGCGGCTGCCGTAAGAGTTATCGTTTCGTCCACCATAAGAGCTGTTGTCATTCCGGCCTCCGTAACCGTTGCCGTTGTCGTTGCGGCCGCCACCAAATCTGCCACCGCCTCCACCACCGCCTCCCCGCCGGCCCCCTCCGCCAAAATTGCCGCGGTCGAAGGTGGAGAAACCGCCAAAATCCGAACCTTGATCCGAATACGACGAAGTACCCCGCGGCGCGCTTCCGAGCGGTTCGGAACGTTCCGCAACACTCCACGCGCCTTCATCGAAGCGACGCATCTGCATGCCCACCGGGAGAACCACTTCCTTGCCATCGCTGGCGGTCAGCTTCACCGAATTGGGACCCACTTCCGCGACCTTGTAACCGGCGATGGTGTCGGAGGGCTTGGCGACCTTGCGGTAAAAAGCGCTGTTCCCATCAAAGAAAGCGTAACGGCCCGCCTCATAAGTCATGGTGCCCACCAGCGAAAACGAATCAGTGCGCGAAGTCCGCCTAGGTTCGTTACGAACCGGGCGCACATAAGGAGTCCGCGAAGAACGATTCGGATCAAATATGTTGCGCTCCCAGATGAGACGGAACGAAGCAATGTCCAGTCGGGGCGCGGACGAAGTGGAGGCAGGCGGCGGGGGCGTGGCGCTGGTAATGACCGGAGTAACGACCTCCACGGGCGGCGCATTGGAGACGACGGCCGGAGTCGCGTTGGTGGCGTCCTGATCATCAAGCGCGGGAGCCTCGTTGGTCTCGTCCGCCCACACCCCTGGCAGGGCGAAGGCAGCCAGAATCAGTATCAAACTCAGTCTTTTCATTGCGCTGGCGGATGTAATAACAGGCCGCTGACCTGGAGGCCCAGCAATAGTTGCTGGCCATCATTATCTCTCGAACTAATCTCCACTATTTCGACCTTTAACGCCAATGGATCATTTTCGACGTCATAGACGAACTGAGCCAAACCCCGGGCGCTGCCGAAGGCGTCCGCCCGGCATTCCAGCGTCATATAATCATCGGCATTCCGTTTCCACTGCGGTTTGATGGACGTGACGCTCATCCCGCTGTGCCTGGACCAGCGTTCGAAGGCCCGCAACACCTGGTTTTCGGCAACAGAAGTTTCGGCTGGCAACGTATTGGTTTCCATGCTGGACCAGCGGCTGCGAATGGATGGCCCGCGTTCAACCAGGAGCGTGCCTTTGCTGATCAACTTGGTCAGTTCCGTCTTGCGTTCGCTCAGCTTGTTCCAACTGGCCCAGAGTGGCGAGACAACCAGCTTGTCACCCGCCCAAATCGCCACGACGGCAATGGCAATGATGCTCAGAAACTTCTGTCGATTTTCGATCTTCATTGCGGTGTCGTCTTATCGCCCCAGTGAAAGTTAAAGGTAAATTGCAACGGCGATTTTCCGCGAATGGAATCGACCTTCAGGTCCGAGATTTCCGGAACGGTGCGCAACGCGTCCAATGCTCGAAGCAGCGCCTGATTGTCCCGCGCAGTGCCGGAGCAACTCACATTGGACATTTCGCGAATCTCAATCGTCTTGGCGACCACGTAAGGGTCTTGTGGGAAGGCCTCGGTCACCCGGAACATGATGTTGAGATTTTTCTTCGAATCGTCAAACCAGGGACGAAACCTGCGAATTTGGAACTGCAGATTTTCGAGATTTGTCACGGCTGGAGCCAGTTTGGACCAACGCGTTTCCGCCGATGAAACAGTGTACTGCTGATAGGCGAATGCTCCGCCCACCAGCAAAATCAAAATGATGGCAGCGGCAGCCGCCCAGACGACCTTTCGCGATGAATGACGCGCGGTAAATTGCTGCCAGGCCTTGACCTTGGGCGGAAGAAAATTGAATTGCGCCGCCGGCTCCGAAACAATCCGCGTCGCCAGGCTGAACGCTGGAGAAACCGGAGCCTCCACCGGCGTCTTTACGGTGAAGTCCTCCGGAGCATTGGCGGCCACGAGCTTGACCTTGAGGCCGGTCGGCTCCAGGCGGCTGCGAAGCTGATCGGCCACTTGTTGTGGTAGATCGCCCGATCCGAAAACCTTTACCAACCGCACCGAAGCCCGCAAATCGTCAGGCAACTGGCCAAGCGTAATGCGGACCTCGCGCGCCAGAACATCGGAGTTGAGGCGCTTATGACCGCTTTCGATTTCCAATGCGCCTTCCAGCACACGCAACGCAGCCACTCCGCCGCCAATCGAGATTTGGAGATGGATGGCGCTTTCCCCCACGTGCAGGGCGAGCATGCCCTCGCTCGAGGCTTTGCCAGGCGGTTGCAGTTCCGCCATACCCAGGGAGAAGGCAATGGGTGCAAGCTTGGCTGCTTTGAGCACCCGCTCAAGCTGCAAGGCATGTTCGCGCGGGACGGCGATCTGCGTCACATAATGATCACCGGCGGAGGCGCGAACGCGAGAGCTGGAGATGAGAAGATTCTCGGGCGAGTAGGGAAAGCCCCGCTCGGCTTCGAGTTGGACCAGGCTCGCCAGGTCGGCTTCGGGCAAATCGGGAACCTTGGTCTGGAGCGTAAGCGCCCAGGAAGGCGGCAGGCAGACGGCGCAAGTGCGTTCGCGAATGCCGGCCTTCTCCAGGTGGTTGCGGATTTCCTGTCCGGCCAATTCGGGATCGTTCGTCAGGGGGTCCAGCGAGAGTGAGACATTCAGGGATTTCTGGACGGTCACCGAGCCGTTCGTGCGACGAACCACCACTCCTTCCAACCGGCTGCCATCCAGCGACAGCCCGAGGATTGATGAAACACGTTTTTTCTTAATCAGGTCCATTATCGAGAGTCTTTCGCCAGCAGAATTCTTTGTTGAACGGCGGTGCCGAGCGCCCAACCGAGACTGGTCAGGTCCTGGCGGAGCCGGATTTTCGGCGTTCCTTCGCTGGTATCAAATACAAATCGCACGCGGCTGTAGCCACGGCCAAAATGGCCCACGGCCGCAATGTCCGCGGTGAACTGAAAACTCTGCGCCGTGATGTAAGGCCCGGCCTGGGTGGCATTGCGTGGTTGCAGCACCTCGGCAAGCCAGGCCACGGTGCCAAGCTTGGACAGATTCGATTGGCGGTAGGAAACCACGGCCGCGGCATTCTCTACTCCAATGCCCGGGACACAGGCGAGCACTTCGGCGCTGGCAGTATTGATGTTGATCAACCCGTCGAGCGTGGCGCGATTAGTGACCGTGATGTCGTTCCCAATCTGGCTGAACTCATCAATGGTCATCTTGCTTTTGACGTAGAAATCCAAAACGCTCGTGAAACTGACGGTGGTCGCTCCCCCACCCTGCCCTCTGCCTCCGCCCCGACCGCCCCCGCCGGATCTGATGCCGAGCGCCTCCAGGATTTGGCCGGACCGTTCCTCGCCGAATTTGTCCTGCAAAAAGGTGGTCAGCACCTGCTGGTTGCTCACGTTGGTTTTGGTATTGTTCGGCTGGCGGCTGTAAACTGTCACGTATTCAAGCAGGCCAGAATCCAACCGGCTGTCGCGATTGTCATTCACGCCGGTCGTCGCGCCGTCATTTTCGCTCAAGTCGAGGATGCCGTTCAGGTTCTGGTCTTCACCATAAAGAATGTCCAGGTCCGATCCATAAACGAGCCTGAGTTCATCGATCATCTCGAACGGCGCATTCTTGCAGGTTCTGGGCGGCTGCAACCGCATATAAACGTCGCTCTCAGCGCCGTTCTGCGTGGCCGTGGTGTCCGTATCCCGCCAGTCAATGATTGCGGCCGCGAGCTCCGGTGTCATGCGCGGGAGCATCAAAAGCATGTCAACCGTGGCCGTGTTTAAGTTCAGTTTTGAAGACTCATCCATCAGACCGTAAAAAGGTTCTGTGGTCGTGGTGGTGTTTTGTTGTTCGCTCCGGCCGATGTACCAAAACATGGCGTCACCCACGGGCACAGCCTCACGCTGGTAGGTGAGAACATCCGGCACGTAACCGTTCGTCGCGTAAGTGGCGAGCACGTACTTCGCGTACCGGGCACCGCCCTCAATCGCCTGCTCCGCTTCAACCGCGGCCTCGCGATTATCCGAGGCGCGCAATTCGAATGACATCGAATGCCCAAAATACAACGCGATGGTAATAAGCCCAAAGGCAACCCACATGACAATGATCAGTACCGATCCATCAAGACGCGGATGGCGAACCGTAGCGGAGCAACTATGTCTGTGCAGCTTCATTGCGTTCCCCCTGTGTTCTGCACCGCGTTGGTCCGCGCTTCCACATTCAAGGGCACGACCAGCTCGATTGGCTGGCCGCGCCGTTCCCCTAACGGCACCTCCATGGCGATCTGTACTTTGATTGCTTTCGGCAGCGAATTGGTCTGGCCGGACTGGGTGTCGCTCGTGGACGAATCCCAGGTGTCCCGCCAGGTGCTGCCGTCATAAAATGCAAATTGCAGTTGGTCCACGCCCGTCATCAGCCATTGTTCAACGGGAATATCCACGGCGGTCGTCAGCAGGTTGCGCGTCACGCCTCGAACCAAATCTCTGCGGCCCGCCTCATATTCCGAGGGTTTCAGATAATAGCTCACCCGCTGGACCGAAGAGAACGGCGAGGTATCATCAATCGTGGCGCTGCAAGTGTAGAACGCCGTGCCACCGCCGGGTTGGACCTGTTGCGGCAAGCCCAGGCTGTTGCCGGTTTGGAGCGAGCCGGCCAATGGACCGCCCGGCGGCACAATGCCTTGCAAATCCTTCTTGATGATCGCCAGGGCCTGCTGTGTCGGCAGCGCCTTCTCTATCGATTGAGCGGAGGCATTACGCAAGCGCAAGGCGTTATAGAAAATGCCGTTCATGGCCAGAAGCACCACGGCGAAGATGGCCACAGCGATCAACAACTCCAGCAACGTGAAGCCGCGACCTGCGTCTTCGCGCGCCAATGTTGCACCGAATGTCTGGCTGAATTTCATTGCACCGTGCCGTCCGCCAGCGTGCTCAAATGCACTTCGTAATCCTTCCCCTGCAAACTGTAAGTCACCTGGACCGTGACCAGCCGCATTGGTTCCTGGGTCCAGACGCGGTTGCCAAGCTGCCATCGAAACTCGCGCGAGCCTTCGATGAACGTGCCGCTTTGCGTCGACTTGTTCCAATTCGTGCTGATCATGCTTTCGTTCAAAATCCGTTCCGCGACGCGCGTCGCCTCGGCCTTGCGCAAGGCCACCTGCCCCGCCCGGCTGGCCACCTGAATGCCACGGATGGCCACCGGGATGACGATGGCCATGAACGCCAGGGCCGCCAGCACCTCGACCAGCGTAAACGCTGAGGGCGGCTTAGCGGCGGACGTGCCGCGTGGCATTGGTTTCAATCTCATAGTTCAGTTGATTCCGGCTCAACGAAATCCAGATGGTGTCGCCGTTATTTTCCTCGATCACGATGCTGCGCGGATTGTTTTCGCTCATGAATCCATCGGGTTGAAAGCGAAACACCGGGCGCGTGGCATCCATCTGCTGATTCTTCTCCAACTGCGTCAAAGTGCCGGAGACCTGAGGCACATCGGCCACTTCAATCTTGAGGTCTTTCCCAAACTCGAATTCCACGGCCTTCGGATCCTGATCCGTCACACTCGTTTCCTGGCGCAATCCATAAACCCTCTGGTTCTTGTCGATCCAAAGCACCATCGGCATGCCTTCGGAAACCGCGCGACTCTGGGCGAAGCGGGTTAATGAAACCAGCCGGCGCGCCTCGGAATCCAGCGTCCGCCCGTGGAAGAAACGGGCGAGCGAAGGGGCAGCCACCGCGATCACAGTGAGCAGGATCGTCATGACCAGAATCAGTTCGATGAGCGTGAAAGCCGAACGCTCAGCGTTTTTGGTTTTGCCAATTGACAACATCGTCTTGAGTATTCGGGAGGCCGTCGGCGCCCAACGACATCAGATCATAACCGCTGGGATTATGCTTGCCCGGGCATTCATAAATGTATTCACGTTTCCAAGGGTCCAGAGGGATGGCGCTCTTCAAGTAAGGTCCCTTCCAATTCGCGGCATCACGCGGTTGTTGGACGAGATCGACCAATCCGCCCTTCCCTTTCGGGTAATAACCGCAGTCGATCTCGAATTGATCCAGCGCCGTGCTGAAATTCACAATCTGGGTCTGGGCGGCAGTCTGGTTGGCCTGTTCGGTGCGGCCCGCAAACTTGGGAACAACAATCGCCGCCAGAATGCCGAGAATCATCAGCACCAGGAGCAGTTCCACCAGGGTGAAGGCTTGAGCAGTCCGCACGAACGGCCTGCGGTTGGATTTTGTAGTTTCGAATTGTTTCATTCTCATAAATCAGTTGCGTTGTTATTTGACGTAATCCTGCAGAGTGAAAATCGGGAGGACCATGCCGATAAAAATAACCCCGATCAGACCCGCCACAAGAAAAAGCATGACCGGTTCAGCCATGGCGACGGCGGTTTTCAAATGGCGATCCAAATCCCCTTCGGTCACGTTCGCGAGACGAACCAGTTCTTGATCGAGGCGGCCGCTCTCCTCGGCGACGGAAATCATTTCGAGCGTGGAACCGGAGAAGAGCTCCCGGCAACCACCGAGACTGGGTCCCAGCGCCTTGCCTTCCTTGACCAGATCGATGGAATTTGAAACTGCGTCCACAAGGATTTGGTTGCCAATGGAGCGGCGCGCGACGTTCAAGCCATTGATCAACGGCACACCTGCGCCGAGCAGCGTTCCAAGCATGCGGCAAAAGCGCGACATGGCAAATTGCGCCGAAAGCGGCCCCAGCACCGGGGTCCGAATCATGAACCCCTCCCAGGCACGCCTTCCTTGCTCGGACACAAACCAGCTTCGCAACATGAAGATCACCACGACCAGGCCCAGCGCCATGAAAAGACCGTAGGAGCGGAGCGCGTGACTGGTGGAAACTATCATTTGAGTCAGCATCGGAAGTTGTCCTCCGAAATCGGCAAAGATGAGTTGAAACCGGGGAATAAAAAACACGAGCAGAAAAATCAAAACGCAAATCGCCAAAACCAGGATGATCATTGGATAAAGCAGGGCCGCCATGACCTTGGCGCGAATCTCCTTTTCCCGTGCCTGGAAATCCGCGATTTGACCGAGGACCACATCCAAAAAACCACCGGTCTCACCGGCTTCCACCATCGCGACATACACGCGTGGGAAAGTTTCCGGGGACTGCGCCATGGCTCCGGCCAGCGACATGCCGTCAATGACCCGGTCATGCACCTGCTTCCATTTGGCTCCGGCCGCAGGCGTCGCGGCTTCCCGGACGAGAATAACCAGCGCGCGGCTCAAAGGCACCCCGGCCGAGAGCAAGCTGGCCAGCAGCCGGGTAAAGTTCTCCAACATTCGCGCGGAGATCTTGTTTGAACCACCGAAGCTCAGTTGCTTCGGGACGGACACCGGGCCTGCCTTTGATTCCGGCGCGGTTTCTTTTGGTTGTGGTCGGGGCGCGGCCTTTGGTGCGGCGGCAACATTCGCCCCATTGCGCTCGGAGAGCCGGATGGGACGAAGCCCGCGCACTTCCATCAGCCGAAACGCATCCTGGCGATTACCAGCTTCAATCTCGCCTTCGGCAATTGTGCCATCCGTCAGGACCGCTTTGTACACAAATGAGCCCATATCAACTTTCGACTCCCGCACCCTTGGCTGCCTTTTCTTCCGTCTTGTCGCCCAGGGATTGATCCTTGGTCACGCGCAGCACTTCTTCCGGAGTCGTGATGCCAGCGCGCACCACTCGCCAGCCATCTTCTGCCAAGGTGCGCATACCGGCGCGGCGCGCCACCTCGCGAATTTCGCCACTGGAACAATTGCGCAAAATCATCTGCCGAATTTCATTGTCGGTATCCATCCATTCAAATATGCCGCGGCGGCCATGGTATCCGGTCTGCCGGCATTCGCGGCAGCCGACCGCTTTGAATACGACGACGTCTTTCGGGAAATTCAACTGCGCCTTGAGCGCCTGGGTCGTGGGCGAAGTATCCGGTTGCTTGCAGCGCGAGCAGAGCAGACGCACGAGGCGTTGGGCGAGCACGGCTTCCAGCGATGAGGCCACAAGGTAAGGTTCGACGCCCATATCAACCAACCGGGTCAATGCGCCGGGAGCATCGTTGGTATGGAGGGTTGAGAAAACCAGATGGCCGGTCAGCGACGCTTGCACGGCAATTTGGGCCGTCTCATGATCACGAATTTCGCCAATCAGAATTACATCCGGGTCATGACGCAAAATCGAGCGCAGACCGCGCGCAAAGGTCAGTCCCGCCTTTTCCAGCACTTGAATTTGGTTGACGCCTTTAAGCTGATATTCAATCGGATCTTCAATCGTGATAATTTTGCGAACGGAATCGTTGATCTCATTCAACGCTGTGTAGAGCGTGGAGGTCTTGCCGCTGCCGGTTGGGCCGGTCACCAGAATAATCCCGTGTGGCAGGCCGAGAATGCGACGGAATGATTTGAGTTCGCGATCATCGAAACCCAACTCCGACATGCCCCGCAAGGTCGAGTTTTGGCGGAGCAAGCGCATGACCACCGCTTCGCCGTGCAGCATCGGAATGACTGACACGCGGATGTCCACTTCGTTTTCTTCGACGCGGACCTTGATACGTCCGTCCTGTGGCAGACGCTTCTCGGCAATATTCAGATGGCTGAGAATTTTGACACGCGAAACAATCGCGGGTTGAAAGCGCTTGATTTGCGCCGGCACCGCCGTGTCCTGGAGCACGCCGTCGATGCGATACCGAATCCGCAGTTCGTCCTCAAACGGTTCGAGGTGAATGTCCGAGGCACGGAGGTCGATGGCATCTTTCAACACTTGATTGACAAAGCGAATGATCGAAGCGTCTTCCGCCGCGCTGTCGAGATTCGTATCCTCCTCGTTCTCATCTTGAACAACCTGGAAGGATGTCTCCTCACCGAGCGTGTCAATGGTGTCCGCGCCAACGCCTAGGCGCTTCTTCATCTCGCGCTGAATGGCCTCGCGGGGAGCGATGACAGGCTTGAGTTGCAAGCCTGTCATCGTCTTCAACGTATCCAATCCCTGGGTCGCGAAGAGACGGCTGGTGGCCACCTCGACGAAACCGTTCACCCGCCGCAACGGCAGCAGTTCATCCTTTAACAGCAGGCGTGCGGGGAACAACGAGAGCAGTTGCTTGTCCGGTTCGGTATCGTCGAGCGTGGTGAACGGAACTCCATACTCATTGGCCAGCCACCGGAGAACGTCTTCCTCGGTTTGCAGCTTTGAGTTCCGGGATTGGCGGGACAACGTCCCGGCGTCCATGGACGAAAGCTGGCGGTCCGCGACCATTTTCTCCAGCAGCCCGGCCGATGGCCCACTCACTGTATCAATCCCGTTCATAGTTTGTTCCGCTTCGACTCTTCGAGCCAACAACAGGTCCGGTTACTTCAACAAACCCATTGTGACCGCAATCGCTTCCTGGCGGACTGAGAGAACCTCTTTCAATTTGGCCTGCGCCTTGGTGACTTTGTCTTCTCGCTCTTTGATGGCCGTGCGCGCCTTCGCCAGCTTTGCCTTGATGTCTTCAGCGGAAGCTTTTTCTTCGATGGCTTTCTTCAAATCATCCACGGCCTGATTGGGTTCGCCAGCGAAAGGGTTGCGTTGCTGATTAGCCGTGTCACCGCCGCCAGCTCCGCCTCCACCAGCACCGCGTCCGCCTCCACGACCGCCGAAAGCGCCGCCCATCCCACCTCCGGCTCGCGCATCGCGCTGAGCGGTTGTGACCGCTTCGATGCGTTCGGAAATAACCTTCCACTCGTCATCGTTGGTGACCTCAAGCTGCGTCTTGTAAAATTCCAGCATCCGCTGCTTCATTTGTTCCGGATCAAAGCCGCCGCCGCCACGCCCTTGGGCAGACACGCTGCTCGCACCTGCGCTGAGGAGAACGGCCACGCCTGCTGCTAACAACAGTTGGTTCAGTTTTTTCATAATATGAGCTCTCTCTATTTTGTTTTTCGCGAACCAAAGCGCTCTCGAGGCAGCTCGGGTTGTCGCGGTTCAATGTCAGCTTGCACTTAACATGCCACCTTTTCAAAGCCTTATCGTTGAGAAAAAAGCGAATTCGTATGCGCAAAAGTTGCGCAAGGAGATTCCAAGTATTGCGCACGTTTTGCACAGAAGAAATATGCTGCCGATTGTTTACAATTTGGGACTTGGATTTTTTGAGTTGAGACTTTCTAATTTCCAGCGTGAATCAACTCATCGACTATCCTTCCTCGAATACCTGTGCTTTCCCATCCCGTGCCGGGGCTTTGTGCACGGTTCTGCTCGCGTTGAACGCGGGTCTTTGGGCCAGCACCGATGCGGCCGCTCAAATTATCCGGCCACCGCGCCCTCCATCCGCAGCAGGTGCTGCTGGCGGCGGTGGTGGCATCAATTTCACGCAGGTCGAACCCGGCATCACCTATGCCAATGATCGCGATGCCGTGGTTCCGTGGTCGATGAGTGTTCTGAAGATTGACCGGGCACAGAAGGATCTGATGTTCCACGCGCCGCACGCGAAAAACACCGTCCTCGGTGTCAGCATCCTCGCGGAACAGGCCGCTTCCATTTCTCCCAAAATGGGCCGCCCAGTGGCTGCGGTGAATGCCGATTTTTATGAGCGTTCCAACAAGACCTTTGCCGGCGACCCCAGAGGCATGCAGGTGATTGACGGTGAATTGGTCAGCGCACCAGACACGGTTTGTGTCTGGTTTGACGCAACCGGCAATCCGCACATGGATCAGGTCAAAGGGGAGTTCAAGGTCACCTGGCCTCAAGGCGAGCGCATTTCGTTCGGACTCAATGAACAGAGACGCAATACGAACATCGTATTGTATACGCCGACCTACGGTCCATCGACCCGGGTGAGCAATGGTCGCGACATCATTCTCGAAAAGGATGGCAATGGTCCCTGGCTCCCGCTCGAAGCCGGGCAGACCTATCGCGCCAAGGTGCGCGAGGTCCGCCTCTCCTCAAACCTCGCGCTGCCGCCCGATGCAATGGTGCTTTCGATCGGTCCGGAATATCCCGGACGGGTCCCGACCGTTGAGGCAGGAATAGTGCTTGAGATTTCCACGGCCACGACTCCCGATCTCAAAGGGATCAAAACCGTGATCGGCGGCGGACCGGAATTAATCCGGGACGGCAAAGCTTTCTCGCAGATGGAACCGCCCGCCGGCACCACCCGGATTTATAGTGATCGCTCGAAATATGAACGCCATCCCCGCGCCGCGATCGGCTGGAACACCACGCACATTTTCCTCGTCATCGTCGATGGCCGCCAGGAGGGCTTGTCCGTGGGAATGAAGCTGGCCGAGCTCGCCCAATACATGGCCACGTTGGGTTGCACGGACGCCATGAATTTTGACGGCGGCAATTCGGCCCAGATGTGGATGAACGGCCACATCATGAACAGCCCATGCCATGGCGAAGACACGGTGGCGAACTCGCTCATGCTCGTCCGGAAACCAGCGAACCCTTGAGTCTGACTTGGCGCAGTTCCGTTTTTAAGAAGGGCAAAATCGGATTGCCCACGACCGGTCTGTCGGGATATAAGTAACCCCCGTGAAAGAAGATCCCCGTGACCCGTCCGTGCCGCCAATCCCTGCTGCGCAAGGACAACTCCCGCCTTTGATTTCAGCGTCTCCGGCCCCGGAAAAAGAGCCCAATCCCTGGCCCGTGCTTCTGATCATTGCGGCCTCTCTGTTCGCCGTGCTGTTTTTGGCAGCCGTCACGGTCGGCGCTTATTATTTCCTTACTCCACGCGGAGCGAATCCGGGCACTCAGTCAAACTCGCGCGCGACGCCTTCGGCCAAATCCGAATCCGGCGTCAAATACTCCAACGACAAAGTTTCCCGGGAACCCTGGTCGATCCACGTGGTGAAGATCGATCGTTCCCAAAAGGATTTGCAGTTCGCCACTCCTCACGCGCGGGATAAAATTCTCGGTGTCAGCATGCTTGCCGATCAAGCGCGCTCCATTCCACCTCAGCTTGGACAAGCCGTGGCCGCGATCAATGGTGATTTTTATGTGCGCGACAATCCGATTTACGCCGGAGATCCCCGCGGACTCCAGATTGCCAATGGCGAACTGCTCAGCGCTCCAGATACCGTGTGCATCTGGTTCGATGCACAAGGCAACCCGCATCTCGACGAAGTGAAAGCGGACTTCAACGTCACCTGGCCGGACAAACGCAAGACGGCCTTTGGTCTCAATCAACAACGCCCTCAGGACAAGGCCGTCCTTTACACACCAACTTACGGTGCCTCGACCCGCGCGGTCGGAGGAAAGAACTATGTCCTCGAAAAAGATGGTGACGGCCCTTGGTTGCCTCTCGCAGCGGGACAAACTTACCGAGCGCGCGTGCGGGAGGTGCAAGCCACTCCGAATACTCCCCTGGCGGCGGGACTGCTCGTTCTGTCCGTGCCTGAGCGGCTTCCGGAAGGGACTCCCGAGGCGGAAGCGGGTGCCATTGTCGAAATCTCTACGGCCACTGCTCCCGATCTCAAGGGTGTGAAAGCGGCCATCGGCGGCGGGCCGACGCTAATCAAGGACGGACAGGCGTTCACAGCCATGACCGCCCCAGCAGAAGTTAGAGGTGTCTGGAGCGAACGCTCAAAGTATGAGCGCCATCCACGCGCCGCTGTCGGTTGGAGTCCCACCCATTTCTATTTCGTGATTGTCGATGGCCGGCAACCAGAATTGTCGGTTGGGATGAAGCTCGCCGAGCTCGCGGACTACATGAAGAAGCTGGGCTGCACCGATGCCATGAATCTTGACGGCGGCAAGTCCGCGCAGATGTGGATGAATGGACGCATCATGAACAGCCCCTGCCAGGGTGAAGACACGGTGGCCAATTCAATCGTCCTCCTTCGCACTCGCAACAGCGGTAACTGATCACGGCCACGTAGATTTGGCTTCATCACACACAAACGGCTATGTGATCGTTACGACGACAGGTCCAATCGCTTTACAATAGTGTAATCACCGCCATGACGCTTATCGAAACTCTCAAGCAGCTTAAAGCGCTCGGCAACGAGAAGATGCGGGCGCACAACACCAGGTATGGTGCGGGCGAAAATCAGTTCGGCGCAAAGCACGGCGACATCCGGGTGCTGGCGAAAAAGATCAAGGCCGACCATAAGTTCGCCATGTCGCTTTGGAATACTGGAAACGTGGATGCACAACTCCTCGCTGCTCTCCTCCTTAAGCCAAAGGATCTGTCCGCCAAAGATGTGGACCAGTTGGTGCGGACCATCGCCTTCGCGCATGTGGCGGACTGGCTCATTTCCTATATCGTCAAGCAACACACCGAAAAGGAGGCGCTTCGCCAGGAATGGATGGCTGCGGACAACCGCTGGGCCGCACGCGCCGGATGGAGCCTCACCGCCGAGCGGATCGCAAAGAATCCGGAAGGACTCAAACCACCGGCGCTGCTGGATCGCATCGAGTCGGAAATGGCAGACGCCGATCCCGTCGTGCAGTGGACCATGAACGGTACTCTTGCCGAAATCGGGATCAATTTCCCCAAATTCCGGAAGCGGGCCATTGCCATCGGCGAGAAATTGGGGGTCTATCGGGACTATCCCGTGTCGAAGGGTTGCACATCACCTTTCGCACCCATCTGGATCGACTTCATGGTCAAACGGAAAGGCTGAACTGCTGAATCCGTTTGGGAAGTTTCGTTATCGCTCTCGACGATGCTGCAAATACTTCTCCCGCCACTCAGCTCGCGACAGCTTGCCGCGCTGGTTTGGGGCCAGCGTTTCCACAAACCACCAGTCTCTTGGCAGTTGCCAGTCCGGCAAGCGCTTCAGCAAGTAATGTTTGACCGACTCGGCGGAAAGTTCCGTGCGTCCAACGACACAGGCCACAATATCATCAGAGCGGCCAGCCACCCCGCTTGGCACTCCGAACACCAGGCAGTCTTTGATTTCTGAATTTGTCAAAAGGACTCGCTCGATTTGCTCTGGCGCAACTTTTCGGCCCGCCACATTGATTAGATCTCCGACTCGTCCACGCAGATAAAGAAGACCGTCTTTGAGTTCTGCCAAATCCAGTGTGCGGTAGCATCCCTCTGCCAGCGCCGGTAAGGGCTCGGGCAGATAGTTCTCGGCAACTGCGGAACCGCGAACTTCGAGACAGTCGTCCGCATTGGTGGATAGATTCACGTTTCGAAGTGGAGCACCGACCAACGTGGCGTCCGTCCGCGGCAAAGTGGAAGTGTCATACGCAATTCCGCCGCATTCGGTCGCGCCGCAGAAGTTGTGAATTTTGACAGCGCGTTGTTGGAAAACGGATTCTTCCAGCGGCAGAGGCAGCGGAGCACCCGCCGAGATGGCGAGACGAATGTTTTGAGGGATCGCTTTTGCCTCGTGCCAGGCACGCCAGAGGGCCGGGACGGCAGGCACCGTCACGGTTGGGACGCTCGAGGCGGCCTGACGCAGTGATTCCGGGAGCGGCGACGCGGCGAGCAACAACGGGATGCCACGAAGCAGTGGCGTGATGAGGTTTGAAAACCCATACGAATGTGCGAGCGAAATGACTGCCACATTTGGCCAATCTGGACGCAGCCCCATGGTGGCAATGATGTTGTCGCAATCGGCGATCAGTTGCGAGGCGGTGAGGCCGACCAGTCGCGCCGCGCCGGTGGTGGCGGATGTGGTCTTAAGATGGACGATGCCCGGCGGCAGGTTCGAGACCGTTGGCGATATTTGCCCGGGTTCAAGCGGACATGTCACCTGCCCCGCCCGCCAGGCCCGCAAAATGGAAATGACAAATTCCGATGAAGTTCCTTGCGGAAAAGCCACCGGCCCTCCCGGTGACTCGTCGCCTTCGACGAGTTGAGCGAGTTGCCGAAAGGTCCAGCGCTCTGCCCGCTTGAAATCCCAGAGCGCAAGTCCGGCAGGTTGTGCGTTCGCGGCCTGCCGCCAAAGGTCGTAAAGCATTGTCAAAGTTGCAGCTTAACGATAGGTTCCGGCGCAAGCAATGTTGATGAAACTGGCAACCCGGCAACCGCGCCGGGGAATGCTCCTGATTTTGCTGGCGGCGCTCGTTTTGAGCGGGTGCGCCGCGCCGCGGTTTTCTTCGGATCATCCCTTCCGGTTCGGACAGGACACCCTGGCCTTTGCGAACGAATTGGTCTGGGAATATCGCTTTGATCCGGCAACGGGCCGCGCCTCCCATTCGGACCGCCAGCCACCGCCCAGTTACAGCCATCATTGTTTTGTGGTGGCACGAACCGTGGGTCAGTTCTTTCAATTTGCAAAATTCGATCCGTCCGCGCCAGTGGCGGATGAAACTTCCTATCGCAAATTGATTCGCCAGGTGGTTCATGCCAATCCTCGAAAGCAGCCCGTCGCGAAAATCGTCATTCCGGGTTATGCGAACCTGTATCAGTTCAGCCAGGCGCAGGAGAAGCTCTTGAAGGAGGAATGCGGTGGCGCCTGGCAAAGCTATTTTCAACGGGGACATTGGAGGATGATTGGTTGGTTCAGCCATGCGCATCAGTCCAGGATCGCGGAACAATTGCTCGATGGCCTGCAACGCAACTGGCCGGCAGTGGTGCACGTGGTGAATTTTCCGCGGCTCAACATCAACCACGCGCTGGTGGTATTTGGTTCCGACGACACCGGGCTTGAGATTCGCTTCCTGGTTTACGACCCGAATAGACCGTCGTCGCCCGTCGCGCTAATCTACGATAAAGCCAGGCGCGAGTTCAGATTTGATCGAAATGAGTATTACGTGGGAGGACCGGTGGACGTTTACCAAATCTTCCACAAGTGGAATTACTAGAATCGAAGCCTTAGAGCTTTTCGCGCCCCGCGTAACCGGCATCGAGTTCATGCCAGTATTCGATGTCGTCATCTTCACGCTCCCAGCAAAGGAAGACTTCCCGACCGCCCATGATGGCGGGAAAATCGATCAATCCCCGCGCCAGGTCCTTGATTTGAATTTCGCGCTGCTCGAACTCGGTCAGGATGACTTTGATCGCGCAGAGAATCCTCACCCATTGATTGGTGGATTCGCCGCCCAGATCGCTTCCTTCAGCCAGCCTTTGCGCGGAACGTTTCTCCACTTTCTCAAAATCCTTCCGCAACTGGGTCAATTGATTGAACCAGCCGCGAATCTGCGGAAGCAGTGCGCGCGCTTCCTCCCGGGTGTAGTGCTTGCGAAAAGCGAAGGCCATGATTATTTGGGAGTCGTCACCTGCGTGGCGCGCCTGGCTTCGAGCTTTTTCTTGATCTCCTCAGTCGGCTTGATGTCGAGCGCCTTGCGCCAGGATTCACGCGCCTTGTCCGGTTGCTTGAGCTCGGCATAGATATCGCCGAGGTGATCGAAAAGGGTCGCATCCGGCTGCTCATTGAGATCAACCGCCTTGAGCATGAAGGCCAGGGCTTCCTTCGATTCGCCTTGCTTGAAAAGCACCCAGGCCATGCTATCGAGATACGCGGCGTTTTTCGGTTCGAGCTTCAACGCCTTCTCGATCATGGTCCGGGCTTCAGGCAGCCGCACCCCGCGATCCGCCCACATATAGCCCAGATAATTCAGGCCGTCGCTGAAGTCGGGCGACATGTCGATGCTCTTGCGCAGATACTTCTCGGCATCCTCGAAATTGTGAGTTCGTTCGTAGGCGGCGCCCAGTTGGAAATAAAACGTGTGCGTCAGGCGGTTGGTCTCGTTGGCGCGGCCAACGATTTCAGCCGCCGTGTAATATTTGAGCGCGTTCGTGTAATCGTCCATCCGGCCATAGGCCAGGGCGGTGAAGAATTCACAGATGAAGCCAGTGGCAAATTTCGAGCGCGCCTTGCGCAGTGTGTCCAAGGCCTCCTTTGGTTGGTTCGCGTTTAACTGCGCCCCGGCCATGTCGTAATAGACCGGTTCAAATTCTGGATTGAGGAGCATGGTTTTCGAGAAGAGCTCGATGGCTTCCTTGGGCCGCTTGTCCTCGTAGGCGATGCTTCCGAGCAGATAGTAATACTGCGGGTTGGTTGGATTGCTGCGCAGGATGGTCTCGAGCTGCTCGGTGGCGCGCTTGCGATCGTCCTGACGCAGATAAATCTCCACCAACTTCTCCCGCAGACCAGGCAGCGATGGAAAACGTTCCAGCACTTTCAAGTAACATTCCGCCGCCTTGTCCGGCACGCCGACCAGGGCAAACCCATCCCCCAATCGCTGGAGCAGAATTGGATTCGTCGGCCGGGTCTCAGCGGCGCGCTCAAAAGCGGACGTGGCGGATTTCTTGACTGTGTCGCTGCCGCCCGCACGGATGAAAGTGGTGTAGACTTCACCCAATTCCGTCAGGAAGCCCGCATCCGTTCCGGTCTGTTTGGAGGCTTGTTCCAAAACCTTCAAGCCCTCCTCGGGCTGTTGATTCTGAAGAAGGATCTGCGCGAGATTGCGGTAGCCCATCATGTTTTTTGGCATTTTTCGGATGGCGGTTTTGTTGGCTTCAATGGCCAGCTCCTTCTTGCCAATCAACGAATAAACCCGCCCCAGTTGCGCATGAAGAATTCCAGGCGCCTCAGAAAACGCCGTGGCCTTCACCAAGACCTCAACCGCTTTGTCGTACTTCTTGAGCTGGATGAGGCGTTGCGAAACTTCTAGAGCGAGCGCACCGTTCCCTGGATCGGACATAACCGCTTTATAGAACTCCTCCGAAGCCAGTTCCGGTTCCTCCTCCCAATCGAACAAGACTCCCGTGGCATAGCGGGCATGGGCTTCGGTGCGGCGTTCGACCGCTTCCGGAGAACGATCTTCCGAATCAAAATCAGCGCGTTCGGTACCGGACTTTTCTGAAGAAATGGAAGCGCGATCTGTGTTGAGGGTGCCGCAACCGCTCACCCAGAAGCAGGCGGGCAGGCAACAGACATACGCCCATACTTTGTTACTCAAAGTCATGAGATAGAGTACCCGACTCCGCCGGGAAATCAACCTGCCGGACCGCTGGCAGACCGCCGCACGATGGCCGGATTTTTCCAGCCCACCGTGCGGCCAATCCGTGCAGACTACTTCTGCCAGGTGCGTTTCTTGTGACGATTCGCACGAAGTTTCTTACGGCGCTTGTGCTTGTTGATCTTTGCCTTCCGGCGTTTCTTTATTGAACCCATAATTTGCTGTTAGTGCGTTTCAGTATACCACTTTGTTCAAAGGATACTCAATGATCCCTTCCGCCCCGGCCATCTTCAGCCTTGGGATTAACTCACGAACGACATGTTCGTCAATGATTGTTTCCACAGCCACCCATCCCTGCTGGCTCAGGCTGGAAATGGTCGGACGGCGCAAGGCGGGCAGGCTATCGAGCAGTTTCTGCAGATTCTTTTGCTCGATATTCATCTTCAATCCGACCATGGCCTCGGCGTCCAATGCGCCTTTCAGCAACAACGCCATCACTTCGATCTTGCGGCGCTTCCAGGGATTCTTCCACGCCTTGTGGTTGGCGATCAACCGAGGAGTCGAAGTCAGCAAAGTATCGACAATGCGCAGCTTGTTCGCGCGCAGTGACGAACCGGTTTCGGTAATCTCGACAATGGCATCGACCAATTCGTGCGCTTTGACCTCGGTTGCGCCCCAGGAAAATTCGACCTCGGCCTTGACCTTGTGTTTTTTCAGATAGCGCTTGGTCAGATTCACCACCTCGGTGGCGATTCGTTTGCCAGCCAGGTCCTTCACGGAACGAACCGGCGAATCTTCCGGCACACACAAGACCCAACGCGCGGGTTGACGCGTCGCCTTGCTGAAAAGAAATTCGCCCACCTCATGGACGTCCGAACCATTCTCTTGGACCCAGTCGTGACCGGTGATGCCGCAATCCAAATAACCGTGTTCCACGTAACGGCTGATCTCCTGCGCGCGGATCAAGCGAATCTCCAACTCCTCATCGTCCACGTAAGGAATGTAGGACCGGCTGCTGACTGAAATGTTGAACCCGGCCTTGCCCATCTTCTCCAGAGTGGCTTCCTGCAAGCTGCCTTTCGGCAACCCAAATCGTAACATGTTTCTCGACTTCATTCGTGACATTCCAACTACTTCCAAACTGCCCGCCGCCCATTGAGTGTGATGCGGCCTTCCGCCCACGCTCCCACCACCGAAGGATACAAGCGCCGTTCCGCTTGTTGGATCCGCGCGTGGAGCGACTCAGGCGTGTCATCAGCCAAAACCGGCACTGTTTCCTGGGCGAGAATGGGACCACTATCAATCCCTTGATCGACCAGATGAACCGTACAACCGGTTACTTTCACTCCATAATCAAGGGCCTGTTTCCACGCCTCAAGTCCCGGAAACGCCGGCAATAGCGAAGGGTGAATATTGACGACTCGCTGTGAAAAAGCACGAAGGAAATCGCCCTTTAGAATGCGCATGAAACCTGCGAGGACAATCAGATCCACCTTCGCCTCGGTCAGGCGTTGGATAAACACACGCTCGGCGTCTTCGTCGAGCTTGGTGCGGAATTTTCCAGGTGCGATGAATTCAGCCTGGGCGTTGCGGTCGCGGGCATGCTGCAAAATCAGAGCGTCCGCAACGTCGCTGATCACCAGCGCAATCTCCGCTGGAATCGCGCCGCTGTTGCAGGCGTCGCCAATGGCTACCATGTTCGAGCCTTTGCCCGAACCCAGCACGCCCAGCCGCAGTTTCTTTTCCCGATTCACGGGACTTAGTTACCTGCAAACGCGGCGCTGCTGCAAGCATTTGCTGAATCGGGTAACGGATTAATGACCGCAGGTGCAAGCATACTCAGCGCGCTTGCATTCGCCGCAGGTGTGCATGTCCAGTTTGAAGCGGAAGTTTTGCGGCTTGGCCTCCGCAGTTTGCTTGAATTGAACGACCACATTGTAACCCTCGCCTTCGGGCATTTTTGTTTTGCTCACGAGGACCTCCCCCTTCTTCTCGAACTCAAGTCTGGCTTTGCCATCCTTCGCGTCGGCAATGACAGTGATGGTCTGGGCCGAAACGGGCACAGGTTTCAGTTGGTCATTGTAGAAGTTGATGGTCACAGTTCGATCTTTCTCAACGACGAGTTCAGCGTGCGGTTCTGTCTTTTCCAGGAGCTTTCCACCCTTGGGGGTGACGAGATGTTTCTCCTTCTCAGCCGCACCGGCTGACAGAGAGACGCTGAGACAGAGCGCCAATGCGATTGTAAGGATACGGGTATGTATTTTCATGTGGTTTCTATTCATGTGGTTGGTGCGGACATGGCAGCGGGCGAAGATCCAACCGATGTTTTGTCCGCGGTTTCTTTTCTTCGCTCAAGCCATTCGTAAAGTACAGGCAGCAGAACGAGCGTGAGGAAAGTCGAAGTGATGATGCCACCGATGACGACAGTCGCGAGGGGGCGCTGCACTTCCGCGCCCGCACCGGTGGCGAAGGCCATCGGCACGAAGCCCAGGCTGGCTACCAATGCAGTCATCAGCTTCGGTCGCAGACGAGTCAAAGTGCCCTCGACAATGGCGTCGCGCAGATTTTTGCCGCCGGCGCGCAATTGATTGATGAAGCTGATGAGCATGATGCCATTTAGCACCGCGATGCCCGAGAGTGCGATGAATCCAATGGCTGCGCTGATGGTGAAAGGCATTCCGCGAGCCCAGAGCGAAAATATCCCCCCCGTTACCGCAAGAGGGATACAGACGAGGATAAGAGCCGCTTGCCGAAAACTGTGAAAGCTCATGAATATCAAAATGAAGATGATCACCACCGCCATCGGGACAATAATAAACAGCCGCTGGCGCGCCTGCTGAAGATTCTCAAATTGCCCCCCAAACTCATAAAAATAGCCGCGCGGAAATACTACCTCCGCTTTGATCTTCGCAAGCGCGTCCTTCACGAAGCTTTCAACGTCCCGGCCCCGAAGATTAACTAGGATGGCGGCACGCCTTTGCCCGGACTCGCGGGTCACGGCCCCAACCTGTTCCAACATGTCAAATCGAGCCACCTGGCCAAGTGTGAGTAGTCCTCCGCCGTCCGCTCGCACCGGCAGACGTTTCATCGCGTCGATGCTCTGGCGCTCACCCTCGGCAAGCCTTACCATGATTGGAGAGCGTCTGTTGCCTTCAACCATGGTGCCGACTTCTTCGCCAGCCAGCGCGGTGGCAATCGCATGATTGAGACTCCCCGCCTGAAGGGCGTAACGGCGAAGTGCGTCCCGATCGGGTCTGATTTCCAGCAATGGCGAACGGCCGAATGCGTCAAAGACCACATCCCCACTCCCAGGAATGGAACGAAGCATGTCACGAATCTGGATTCCCAACCGCTCCAATTCGCCAAAATCGTCGCCATAGATTTTCACGGCAATATCGGCGCGCACTCCGGCCATCATCTCGTTGAAACGCATTTGAATGGGTTGTGTGAACAGAAAGGTCTGACCAGGTGCATGCACAGCCAGCTCACGCCGCATCAGTTCGATTAGCTGGACTTTGGTTATAGGATGTCCGTCAATTCTTCGCCACTGCTGGCGTGGTTTGAACTCAACGTACGTGTCACACAGATTTGGTCCCATCGGGTCCACGGCAATTTCGGCAGTTCCGATCAAACCAAATATTCCCTTGATTTCGGGGAATTTTTGCAAGAGCAGCTTCTCGGACTTTTGTTGAAGATCCGTCGAAGCTCCCAATCCACCGCTGCCGCTGCGAATGAACTGCAAGAGCATCGTCCCTTCATCAAGCTGCGGAATGAATTCAGCGCCAAGCCGCGACAACACCCAAAGCGATGAGGCGAATAGAAGGATTGCCGAGCCAACGACCAACCAGCGAAAGTGAAGCGCGAACGCCAGAAACCGCGAGTAAACTGCTTTGAAAAATCGCACCAGCCAGTTGTCCTCCTCCCGGATTTTGCCCCTCAAGAACCATGAGCAAAGCACCGGCATCAACGTCAGCGCCAGAAGAAGAGAACCCAGGAGCGCAAAGATCACGGTAATCGCCATCGGTCGAAACATTTTCCCTTCGATTCCGGTCAGAGCGAGAATTGGAAAATAAACGACTGTGATGATGAGAACTCCAAAGAACATGGGATTGGCAACTTCCTTGGCCGAATATCGAACCTCTGCCAAGCGTTCTTGGGCTGTTAATTCACGTCCTAGTTCACGCTGTTTGTGTGCAAGATGACGGATAATGTTCTCCACCATCACCACGGCACCGTCGATGATCAGCCCAAAATCAATGGCGCCAAGGCTCATCAGATTGCCGGAGACCCGGGTTTCAACCATTCCTGTAATGGCGAACAACATTGAGAGTGGGATGGCCATTGCAACAATGCATGCTGCCCGTAGATTTCCCAGCAAAGCAAACAGCACCACAACCACTAGGAGCGCCCCCTCAAACAGGCTCGTCTCCACCGTTCCCAGCGTTCGATTTACTAAATCAGAGCGATTGTAGAGCGGACGAACTTCGACGCCGGATGGCAGTTTCTCCTGAATTTTGGCCAGCTTAGCTGCGACATCGCGAGCCACAACTCGACTGTTTCCGCCGGCGAGCATCAGCGCACCCCCGACCACGCCCTCCTCCCCATTCACGGTGGCCGCACCTGTCCGAAAACTCGAACCGATTCCCACTTCAGCCACTTCCTGGACCAGGAGTGGTTTTGCCAATCCTCCAAACTTGAGTGGAATGCGGGCAATCTCTTCCAAACTATTCACCCGGCTGTTTCCACGAATAACAATTTGCTCGCCGCCAATTTCCAGCAACCCGCCCCCCACATTCTCAGTATTCTCGGAAATTGTGTGAGCAAGTTCGTCGATCGTCAGCCCAGCGCTGGCGAGCCGATCTGAGTTGGGCATGACAACGATTTGACGCTCGTAACCGCCGGAGGTGTTTACCTCGGCAATGCCCGGAGTGGCGCGAAGCAACGGACTAATAAGATATTCCTGAGTCTGCCTCAGCGATTGCAACTGCTCATAGCGAGAGGTCGGCTTATTCGTCGTGTCCTTTGCGAAGTCAACGGCATAATAAAAAATCTCTCCAAGAGCGGTGCTAATTGGGGCAAGCCGGGGTTGCAATCCAGCCGGAAGCTTATCCCCCATAGTCAATAACCGTTCTGACACCAATTGGCGTGTGCGGTAAAGATCCACATTGTCCTCAAACGTCATGCGGATTTGCGAAAGACCGAATTTGGAAAGTGAACGCAACTCGATCATGCCGGGCAATCCAGCCATCTGGCTTTCAAGAGGAACGGTAATTAGTTTCTCGATTTCCTCAGGCGCGAGCGCGGGAACCGCTGTATTAAGGAGCACTTGGGGACTGGTAATGTCCGGCACAGAATCAATCGGCAGCCGCAAGGCCGACCAGAGCCCCATGCCAACGAGGAGCAACGTGAGAAGAAGGACATAGATCCTCTGGCGAACCGAAAAATCAATAATTCTGGCGAGCATACTCTATTTGCCTTTGGCAGGCTCGGCACAGCAAGCCTGGCCCCCTTTCACTGCCGCAAGCTCTGCCATCCACAAAGGCATGACCGGTTGCTGCACTACTTTGTCGCCTGCATACAACCCGTCTTTCACTTCTACAAAATCCGCATTCGTGTTGCCGATCTTAATTGCCGTGCGGACCAGGTGTTCCCCGCTGACGGTATAGACAGAGAGCCCATCGCTGCATTGCAGAAGCGCACCCCGGGGAATGGCGACAACCTCCTCTTTGGAATCCAATGTCACCCTTGCCTGTATAAACATTCCGGTTTCAAATTCCGCCGATGTGATTGGAAGTTCGATCATGATTTCAAACGTGCCGGAGGATTTTAACAATTCATCCTTCACATCCTCCACGCGTCCAGTGCCGGTTTTCCCGTCGCGAAATCGAACCTCAACGGGTTGGCCAGGCTTTAGGAGTTTTGCCTGTCCGGCTGACACCGCACCGCTGGCGAGGGCAGAATGGCTGCCAACGCTGTACACCCGCATCTCGATGTCGAAGGTGGTTGAAACCCTTCGTTCTTCGACTTCGACAATCTTGAGTCCCAGTGATTCGCGCGTCTCTTTCGGCACCAACAATCCCTTTTTGGGACTATATTGCGGGCCAAAAACGACAGATTCATCCTCACCAGGGAGCGCGGTGTGCTTGGAGTTGCACCCAGTTAGTAGCATGCTCGCGAGCACTGCCGTGATCAAGAGCCTGCAAAATATGCTTTTTGTCATAACAAATGGAATAAGCCAACCAAAGGAAGGGCGTTGAACCTAAGATGGATCATTTCTTTTCCTCTTTTGCCGCCATCTTCACCATTTCGAAACCAAGTCCGGTCAACCTTTGCAATTCCTGTCCGGCTTCAAGCGCTTCGCGTTTGGTTTCCAACAGCGCTTCGACGGCCTCGAGGTACTGTTTCTGCAATTCCACGTAAGTGGCAATTGGCACCGCGCCCAAGCGGTAATGGCGATCCGCCAGTTCAGCGGCGTTCCTGAATTCCTGCACGGATTCAGCGCGCCATTTGGCCATTTCCGCGAGCCTGGTTCGATACGCGCCGGCGTGCTCCACCACCCGCCTTTCGACTTCGCGTTGCGTCACGAGCATCGAGGTTTCCGCCTGCTTTTGCCGCGCCGCCGCTGCTTCCACGTTCCCCTTGTTACTATTCCAGAGCGGCAATGGCACCGATAAGGCCACGCCGATTTGCCGCTCCCGATCGCCGGCTTTCTCTTGTGAAAAATACGGCCCCACCTTGAACGACGGGTAGCCTTCCTTTTTCGCGAGCGACACTTTGAATCCCTGCTGCTCCAACTCGGCCTGACGCATTCGAATCTCGAAATTGTTCGTCCGCGCCGCCCCCAGCAAAGCTTCCAACTCCGGCGCTGAAACGAAGACCAATTCCAATGATTGCATGGTCAACGCATTCGTCCACCGTTGGCCACGCAACTGATTTAATTCCAGGATGCCGGTTTCCGCGGCCAGGGACGCTTCGCTGGATCTCCGTTTCAGCGTCAATTCTGTCGCTTCAATGATCCGGGTTTCCAGGACGGGTGTCAGCCCAGCCGGGTCTCGTTGCACCAATACTTCGCGCAACTGTTCGAAGCGGCTTGCGACCTCGCGCGCGGCCGACATTTTTTGTTGTGCGGCAAACAGGTTAAAGGCAAGTGTGCGAGCCCGGGCGGTCAGCGCGGATTTGAATTGCGCGAAACCCAACTCGGCCAGTTCCACCTGTTGATTGGCAATCGACTTGCGAAGCGCAATGCGCCCCGGCCACTCAAACGTCTGCTGTAACGAAACAGACCAGGCGGCGCCTTCATCGGAGACGCCCGGCGCCCGGACTTGCTTGTGGCCGAGTTGCGTCGAAAGCTCCGGGTTGGCCCACGTCGCTGCTGTGCGCCGTTCTCCCTTTGCCGCCGCAATCTCCGCGCGGTAGAAGTTCAGTTCCGGGTTATGTTCCAACACTTCCGACACGAGCGCGTCCAGCGTCAGGGTTTGATTGGTTGGGTTATATGGCGGGGCCGCTTCCGCTCCCCACCCTGCCGGAGGAGAGAGGTTAACTACCGCAATGGCGGCCCATCCGAAACGGCTACACTTATTTATGAGACTCGAAAAACCTGATTGCTTCATAGATATCCAAATACTGATGGCACACGGGCACATCACAACTGCATAGGGACACACAGGCGCAAAAATTGCGTCTGAACGATAAGAGAACAGCCCTCAGCGGAAGCCGGGACTAATCAGGAAGCAATGGAAGGAGTTCTCGGAGGAAGAGCCGTTCGGAAAACAAATTGCCAGGTGACAGGTAAATCGGGAGGACTGACTATCCGCGCACACTCAAGGGCCGGACCGCTTGCACTGTCGGGTTCATCAAGGAATAATGCGAAACAAACAACTTCAAGAGCGGGCGAAAGATTTAGTTCCGGGTGCTCCTGCGTCTTGTAAAAGCCTGACTCAACGGAATCGCAGGCAGTGTCGTCACAGTCACCAACAGGCTCGGCATCCTGCGCACATTTGAGGAACTCAAAGGCAGGCAAGCGCTCCAAATTACAGTGCGCCGTCATGGGAGCCCAGCACCCAATCAGCAGGAAGGCCACAACTGTAAATAAACGCCTCACGCGCATACCTTACTATCGACGCATTACAAGTCAACCTGAGCTGGCGCGAAATTTGCAGAATTTAATGAACCAGCGACTACTTTTTCTGCGCAATTTCACGCATGGTTCCAACGCTGGAAAGCGTGGAAACCACATAAGGCACCAGCAGCGTCAGGCCCATGCGAAACAATCGCGCCGGCGGCAAATCACCGCGCAGAATGGCATCACCGTGATTGATGGTGATCAAAATCGCGCCCACAATAATGGCGTATTTAAGCGCACGTTTGACCACCGAGGGTTTGGAGGCGAGTACCAGGGTTTGCTTCATTCAGGAGTTCCAGAGTTCAAAGCGTGAATGTAACTGTTTCAAGATTCAAACCGAGAGCCAACTATTCATTTGGCTTCGACTGTGTGGCGGGGAGAAGTGGAAAACGAAGGTCGGATTCCCGCTTGCTTCCTCAATGCAGCCCAGATCGTTTCGACGATAATCAGTCCCAAAGCCACCAGCAAAAGCCACCACCAGATTTTTTGCTGGAGAATTGCTGTCAACTGCAAGTGACCCTCCTTCGCCTGCAAGGAGTTGCTGGCTTTGGGGCCATCAAGCTTCCATAGCTTGAGTGTTTCGGACGAATCAACATAGCTCAATCGGCTCTCCATCGGCGAGGGATTTACACCGAGATACTTTTCTGGTGTGGAATTGTTGTCGTAACCAACACTGTAGAGCCCGGGAGCGTTGGGCATACGCAAATGCGCCGCACCGTGTGTCACCGGAGTGCGCTGCAATTCGCCGGCATCGCCGCGTAAAACCACCTCCTTTACCGTGGTGTCCGATGGCAGGTTAATGACTGCGGTTTCCCCCGGTTCAAAGGTGGACGGTGTGGCATCTTCCGGTCGCGCATTTTGCAAGCAGAGATCCAGGAATGGGATAAACGTCAGTTGCACGGGCCAAGTTGTTTGCTCGCGCTCGAATCCAAACGCAGCCACAAACAGTTTGCCGGGAAATCGTGTGCCTTGAAAAAAGAGGCCATCTCCCGACTCGTTGAAGACCAGCGGGGTGCCTTGCACGGGTTTGAGCCTCGCGTATTGCCGAACTTTAATCTCCATAAGATTGCCAAAATCCGGCGCGGTAAAGGGATGAAATATGGGATGATTCGAGAACACATAGCGGAATGATTCACCTTCCTTTTTTCCCCCCGCCGGATCGGTTGCCGCTTCGAAGCCAAGTTCGCGCAAGGCGCCGACCACGGCGGGGGTGACGCGATTCACGAGCAACATCACGCCGCGGCCATTGGTGAGATAGCGCCAAACGAGCTTTCGCGCATCGGCCGACTGCAGATAACTGCTTTCGAGACAAAGCACATCGGCATCCTGGTTTTGATTCAGTTCGTCCGCGAGTTTCGATGGTTCAAGGGCGCGCGTGGCCCAATTGCCGCGCATGACATCGGGGGAAAGCGCCAACCGTAAGTAGCTCGACTGCGCGAGCAACGCGACCCTGCCCTCCTTCAGAGGCGCCATCGAGAAAAAGACCCGGTTGTCTCCCGGCAGGGCATCGGGCGTGGCCTGAACCACGACATCGCCGCGCAACCATTTGGTGGGTGACGCTTCCCATTGCGATTGAAGAACCAGCGTCTCTGATTGGTTGGTCAGCGCAAGAGTCCGATTGAAAATGACCTGGTTGTTGACGCGCAAAACCACCGTAGCCTGTTTGGCCGGCTCCTCGTGGGTGAACTTGACCGTAAAATTGACGAGCGACCTTTCACCCAGGAACACTCGTTGAATACGCGGCTCGGAGAGCGACACGTTTGGCGCTTCAAGGGCTGATGATTTGGAAGAGATGACTTCGACGTTGCGCAAAAACGGAGGAATATTCTGGTTCTCGGCCCATTGGTTCTCCTGGTTGTCGCCAAAGAACAGAATGCGCTTTTGCTCGCCAAGCCCGTTCTGCAAGAGATCGTTGGCCGACCGGAACGCAGCCAGATAGGAACCGCGCTGAAAAGAAGGCTGCAAATTCTTCAGAGCGGCCGCTGCCTCCTCGCGGCTGGAAGCGAGACCCGCCAGCAGGCGCGGTTGAGATTCAAGCACCACAACCGCTGCCTGAATGTCTGAACCGAGGCCCGACAATTCCGAGGCGATTTTTTCCCGGGCGAATGAGAATCCATTGTTCGCCTGATGGCTCAAAGTGTTGTCGAGAACATAAACGCGGCTTTCTTTGATGACCGCAGTCAGGTGGTTGCGAATATAGGGCCAGGCAAAGGCTGAAACGAGCAGCAGCAGCGCCGTGACTCGAAGGAGGAACAAAAAAATATCGCGCAATCGCAACGGGCTTTGCTGCGGCACCGGCTGCTCATCCAGAAAGCGGAGCGCGGAAAAGCGAATAATGTTGCGCTCCGTTTTCCGGCGCAGATGCAGCCAGATGGGCGCAGCCACCGCCAGCGCGCCGAGGAACAACCACGGACTGAAGAACGTGAACATGGTTACTTGAGCCTTCGGCGCTCCGAGAGAAAGAGCGCCAGTGCCTGCCATGGGTTCTCATCCGTGCGCACAATAGTGTGCGGCATCTCCAAGCCGCGAAGCTGTTCTTCGTGCGCCTTCATAAAGGCCTGAAAGCGTTCCAGATATTTCGCGCGCACGGCGGCGGGGGAAACGATTCGGCGCACGCCCGATTCCAAGTCTTCAAATATCTGAGGTTCTGTGAACGGAAATTCAATTTCATCGGGATCGAGAACTTGAAACACCATGCACTCATGTCCATGAAAGCGGAGTTGCTTGAAGCCGCGCATGACATCCTCGGAAGGCTCCAGCAAATCCGAAAAAAACAGAATGACACTGCGGCGATGCACTAGGCGGACGGTGTGTTCGAGCAACTCGCCCAGGCATGCCCCTCCCGTGGGCTGCAACGCGTCGAGGTTTTGAAGCATGAGGCCGAACTGTGATGGGCGCTGCGATGGACGAATGAAAATGGGAGAGACGGCGTCCGTCGGCTGCTTGGGCCCATCAGATTGCGCAGGTGTGACCGCATTCAATGCAACCAATCCCGCCGCGTCATTTTGCTTCAGCAAAAACCAGGTGAGGGCGGCGGCGAGTATGCGCGCCACTTCAAACTTTGATCCCCAGGCTTTGCTGCCGCGATACTGCATCGAAGCGCTGGCGTCGCAGACTACGTAAAAACGAACATTGGTTTCGAGTTGATAGCGCTTGATGCAAAGCCGGTCGCTGCGCGCATAAAGACGCCAGTCCAAATGGCGCAGGTCGTCGCCGGGTTGATAATTCCTGTAATCGCTAAACTCAACGCTGAAGCCGTGGAACGGGCTGTCGTGGAGGCCGCTCAAAAACCCTTCCATCACGTAGCGAGCCTTGAAGTCCAATCCTTCCAGCGCGGCCAGAACCTTTGGATCGAATCGCTCCGTGAATGGGGAAGTCAAAGGATTGTTGTTGGCAACCATACGGCTGATGGATTATCCAACAGCGGCACCAAATCTCCGAGTCAATTCTTTGCCGAATGCGAACCGCAACTTACGAGTTTTCCAATGCCTTCGGCGGCCCAAGAATGATCGAGGCGAGAATGGCAGTCCGGGCACCCTGCGGCCCCCGGATCATTTTGACGACGCCGGCCACTTCAGCGGTTGTGCGGCGAGGCGCCACCCGGACCGTATGTCGCGAAACCTGTTCGCGCGCTTCGCGCATATGCCCTTCGACGGAGGATTCCAGATTCTGAGCGCGCGTGTACGCACTCGCCGACTGGGTTAACGACGGAAGCGTGACCGGCAAGCCAGTCCCTTCGGTTTCGACCACGGGAGATGGCCTGACCACGATGATTGGCTTTGAAACCTGCGCGGGTTGGGGTCTTGGGACAGGCGGCGGAGTAGCTGGCCTCAAAACGGGTGGCGGTGGGGGGCGCGGCGGAGGCACTGGTTCATCTCCCTGCAAGACGCGGCGAAGTTCCTCCTGCCAGTCAAACGCCGGAGCGGGTGGCGGCTGAGATTCAGATGGGCGCTGCAAAGGGCGCACATTTGGAGAGGATCCTTCCCTCTGGCGTTCGGCGTCCAATTTCTTGCGCTTCTGCTCGGTGAACCAATTCGCAATCGCAGCAATGACGCCAAAGACGAGTAATGTAATCAGTGTTTCCATCGACCTAAGCAGCCGGGCCTTTTCCAGGACCTTGACCCGACCCGCCGGCAATACTGTCGCGCATGCCGGTATCGGCCTGGACATTGCGCATCTTGTAATAATCCATCACCCCGAGATTTCCGGCGCGGAAGGCTTCGGACATGGCCAGCGGAACCTGGGCCTCGGCTTCCACCACGCGCGCGCGCATTTCCTGGACGCGGGCCACCATTTCCTGTTCGAGCGCCACGGCGGCCGCGCGGCGAACTTCCGCCTGGGCCTGCGCGATGAGCTTGTTGGCCTCGGCTTGTTCGGCTTGCAACTTCGCGCCAACGTTTTCGCCGACGTCGATGTCCGCGATGTCGATGGATAGAATTTCGAAAGCCGTGTTGCTATCGAGCGCCTTGTCCAGAACGGTTTTGGAAATTCGATCGGGGTTTTCGAGCACGTCTTTGTAACTGTCCGCCGAGCCGATGGTTGTAACAATGCCTTCACCAACACGGGCGATGATGGTTTCCTCCGTTGCGCCGCCGACAAAACGATCGAGGTTGGTGCGAACGGTCACACGGGCTTTGGCTTTGACCACGATGCCGTCCTTGGCCACACCGTCGATGGTCACGCGACCGGAGCCGGGGTTGGGACAATCGATGACTTTGGGATTCACCGAGGTCCGAACGGCTTCGATGACCGTCTTGCCGGTGCCCTTGGTTGCCAGGTCAATGGCGCAGGCGCGATCAAAATCGAGATGAATGCTGGCCTTGCGGGCGTTGATCAAGGCCTGGACCACCATTTCCACGTTGCCACCAGCCAGATAATGCGTGGAGAGATCGTCAATCGAGATGGGACGTTCGAACTTTTTGTCGATAATGGTCAGGCCGGATTTCACAGCGGTGATCCGCGCGTCAACGATGAGGGAGACCGGGATGCGGCGGAGGCGCAGGGCGATCAGTTCGCCGAAGCTGACCTTCGCGCCGGAAGTAAGCGCGCGAATCCAGATCATGCCAAAGTTCAGCACAATGAGGACAAAGATGAAGCCGAAGAGAACGACTGCACCCAAAATGATTGTGGTCCAGAGGCCCTTGCCCCCCAGAGACTCCAACTGAGCCAGAAGATATGCGTTGTTCATAAGTTATGTTCTTTGCGGAGTTGAAGGTGTCGCAGGCGAAACCGCCCGCACGACGACCCGCATCCCTTCCACAGCCACGACTTTGATCGGAGTGCCGCGCGGGATCAAGTCTCCTTCGGTGATTACGTCCACTTTCTTTCCGTTGATAATTGCAGTGCCGGATGGTCGCAATGCGCTGTGGGTGACTCCGGTCTGCTCCACAAGCCGGGGTTGCTCCGTGCCAATTTCACCTGAAGTCCCGGATGAAATGAGATGGCTGGCCCAACGACTATCAGGAAAGTATTTGATCCACCAAAAGCCACCGGCAAGCAATGTAACGCCGACGCCGAGCAGGATTAAGTTACCGGTCAGAAGCCCGAATTGGGTGTAACCCAAAACAACCCCGATGATGAGGCAGACCAAACCCGCCAACCCCGCGACGATCCCGGGCAGGAATATCTCCATGATTAACAGAATAATTCCAACGATCAGGAGAATGATAATGGCGCCCATAACAGCCAGGTTTTATCTTCAAGCCTGAAACTAGGTTTGCATGCCGATCCGGTCAAGTGACAAAGGACAATTGTAAAGGTGTGGCCAAGCCTTGGCTGTCAATCAATCGTGTTCGACGGACAACGCACCGCCGTGATGTGAAGTATGTTCAGATGCAATTCCATCAACGCCAAGGCCAGCGAGTCCGCACCCGTGACTGTTTCATAGTGATCCGACTTGAGGCTGGCGCGCGGGAGAGCATTCGTCCCCCAAAACTTTTCCACCGACCATTCGCCAAGCTTTCGAGCACGGGCCAGGTATTCTGGTTTGGCGGTGTGCCGCCACGACGCCAGCTCCAGGCTGATCGCATGGCCCAATGTCATGGGCCAGACATCCACGTCGGATGGCGGCAGTGAATCGAGATACTGGTCCGCAGCGGCTGTGATCAGAGGAAGAAAGTCTTTGTTGCCGCCGTTCTCGTAACGCGAGACACACATCATCCCAACCTGCGCGGTGGTGGCGCGCGCGGCTCCCAGCATCCATAATTGGGTTTCGGCACCGCCTGTGGCAAATCCGCCCGCCTTCATGACTCGATGAGGAGCGGTGCAAAAATCTGCATCAACTTGCGCAGCAGCGGCACGCAGTTTTGCCGCCAGCGGTTCGGGGACGCGGTACGCCGCTCCTGCGCAATCCATGGCAAATGAAAGTCTGGAGACAAGGACGGTATTCGTGAACGGGAGCAAGGGCGTGGTGCGATTTGAAGCTTTGATCGCTTTCTCATCGTAGTGCTCCAGCATGAATTCCATCTCCTGCAGGTCCTCTTGATGAAGAAGAGATTTGGGCTTTGCGTAAGACATGGCCATGGTTCGAAGGTAGTGTCCAACCCGACGTGTCACATCCATTCCGGCATGAGGGCCGTAAACATAAAGCCCCTCCCCAGGCTCGAAAAGATTGAATCTCATTGCCGCGTACCAACTGGCTGGACCGTGGCCGGCAGGCGAGACCTCGAAGCAATGGTCCCAAAGCATCCAGATTCGATCAGTTCGCGCATGAACTGGTTTTGATTGAGCGCCGGGCTCGAAGTCACGTTTTGGAATCGAAGGCATGTTGGACATAAACCAACCCAACTCTGCGTCTGCCGCCTCGCGATATTTTGGCTTGGTCGTCAATTCACTCAGCGTGTACAGAACCCGCAACAAATTCTCATCGTGCTGTGGATTGGGAGAAGTCAGACTGCCGTCCTTCGCGATGGTGCGCTCCATTTCATGCACACCCGTTGGCGCGGGAGGACGAGTGGTGAGTGGCGCGAGGGTGTTTCGATCCATGGCGCTGAAGAACACTCCTTTCTTCGAAGGATCGTTTGTGTTCCGACCGCGCTCGAGAAGCGTATCGGCATAGCGGTAAACGACCGCAATGAACGGCGAGTTGGGGACAGGCGCTTTCGGCACTTCAGCGCCGATGCAAGCGAAAGCAAATAGCCAGATGGCAAGAATCGAAGCTCTCATCGGTCGATGGTGTTGGAGGGAATTTTGTTCGTCAGGCCGTGGGTGACTGTGTGCAGATCCAGTAGGGCAAGCGCCAGGGAATCCGCTCCGGTGATGGTTTCGTAATGGCCGGTCTTCATACTCGCGCGAGGCAACGGATGGCCCTGCCAGAAAGTATCAATGGCCAGTCGCGCCAGTCTTTTCGCATCGTCCAGATAAAACGCCTTCTTCGTGAATCGATACGCCGCGGTCTCGGTGCTGATGGCATGCGCGAAACTCATTGGCCACGCGTCCACATCTTCCTCCGGCCGCGAATCAATATACGCATCGGCGTAATCGAGCAGCAGTTCGCGATAGGGCGGGGCATTGGTCTGTTCGTAGCGCGCGAGGCAGAACATCGCCGACGAAGCGAGTGTGCCGGCACTGTAACCAGCCTGCCATTTCGGGGGGACATAGGTATTCGTTTTGCCATGCAACTGAATTCGCAAATCGGCACGAATCAGTTCGTCCTCCTTGAGCGCAAAAGTCCGCAAGCGCGAAGCCAGCGGTTCTGGAACCATGCTGGCAGCGAGCTCGCATTCGAGCGGGCCAATGGTGGCTCCGAGCGAGCCGTCCTTCTGCACTCGTTTGCGTTCGAAGCGCGCGAGCAAGGTTTCGATGGCCGTAAGAAAAACGTTGGTCGCGCCCCGCTCCGCCGCCAACTGGTATTTGTAAGCATAACACCACGTGCCAATGTAAAAACCGGCGTGCCGGGCAAAGTCCTTTCCATCGACAGGGCCGTGTTCGAAATACGGCGCATGGCGATCGAAACCTCCGGTTTTGTGGTTGGCAATTTGATGTTCCCAAACTCCAACGGAAAATTTCATGCTCGCTTCCGGAGCCAGGGCAAAGCAGCGATCCCACAAGGTCCATGGGCGCGCATATTCGTGCATCATTTCCTCACCACCGCTGATCGGAATATCGTGGATGACATCCCACGAGAGATGCTCCCCCCAGGGAAGCAAACTGGTCTTGGGCGACATGGTGTTGTTGAAAAACCAGGTGAGTTCCTCGTCGGCGACTTTGCTGTAGCGTTTGTCTCCGGTAATCTCGCTCAACGCATAGAACACACGGAGCAAGTTCTGATCGAGCATGGGATTCGCGCCATTCATCTCAACCCAGGGGCGCCCGGGACGATCGCCGCGACGAATGCCTCCGGGCGGAGCGGGCCGCACCTTGAGTGGGGCGAGCGTGGTTCGGTCCAGGGCGCTGAGCAACAAGCCGCTCTTTTGCGGCCCATAGGTGTCGCGACCGCGCTCTATCATGGTATCGGCGTAGCGACGAACCACCCCGAGCAAATCGGGCGAAGATTCGGCTCCATCGCAAGCGAAGGTCAATGCCAGCAGGAGCAGGAGGATGCCGGGCTTTCTCATGGTGTCGCGAAAAGCTTAGGAAAGCCTCTTTGTGGAAGCAACCTGCAATGTTAGGGAAATACTTTCCTTGTCCGCTTTCTGCATCGGTGTCCGTAATAGGGTGAACTGTTGTGATGAAGGATGACTTCGAATTGTTGCAAGACTACCTCCGAACCGGGTCAGAGCCGGCGTTCACGGAGTTGGTCACGCGCCACAAGGGCCTGGTCTACGCCTCCGCGCTGCGCCAGACAGCCAATCCGGCCCTGGCCGAGGAAATCACACAGGCGGTGTTCATTGTGCTCGCACGCAAGGCGGAAAAAATCAAACCAGGTGTTGTCCTCTCCGGATGGTTGTTTCAAGCGACGCGATTTGCGGCCCGCGACGCTCTCAAGCGAGAGCAACGCCGCGTGTTGCGTGAAACCAATTCGCTTCTGATGAATCCCGAATCCGAACAATCTCCCGCGCCGGAGGAAGAATCCATTCGCTGGAACGAAATTGCGCCGGCACTCGATGATTCAATCGCGAGCCTGGGTGAAAAGGATCGCCACGCCTTGCTGCTGCGCTATTTCGAGCAAAGAAAACTGGCGGACGTTGGGAAATCGCTTGGGCTCAGCGAAGACGCCACGCGGAAACGCATTGAACGGGCGTTGGAAAAGTTAAAGCTTCTACTTGGCAAACGAGGGGTCGTCGCGAGCGTCACGCTGCTGGCCGGGGCGCTCATGGCAAACGCCGCCCCGCTAGCCCCTGCCACGCTCACCATCAGCACCACAACTGCCGCCGGGGCTGGAATCACGTCCATCGCGAAAGGAACGATCGCTCTTATGGCCTGGTCAAAAACAAAAATTGCTGCACTCACTGTCGTAATGTTGCTGCTCGCCACTGGCAGCGCCGTTCTGATGGTTTCGCTTGTCAGACACTTCGCTTCCGACCGCGCGCCCATCGCCGCGCAACCAAGTTTTTCCCAACCGGCGCCTGTTGATCCGCCGGCTCAGATGGTGATCAGCACCTTCGCGCCTTCCGCTCCGGACGCCGACGGATTTATTTCGCTCTTCAATGGCAAAGACCTGAGCGGCTGGAATCATAATCCAAACATTTGGTCGGTCACGAACGGTGCGATCATGGGCCATCTGGCCACCAATGCTTCCGGGACCGTGCACTATCTCGCGTGGGCCGGCGGCATGATGGATGATTTTGAGCTGCGCCTGCAATTTCGCACGACCGGCAACGCGAATTGCGGCGTGCCGTTGCGCGCGCGGTGGTCGGATCAGCGTTGGTTCCCCGGTTATCAATTGGAACTGCACGGGCAAAGGACTGGGCTGCTCGTCATCGCCGGTGCTGGTCGCGAACGGCAATTGAGCCGGCAGGGCTGGCGGAGCGTGGCCACGGAAGCGAACGGCGTGGATTCGTTTCAATCTTTGGAACGAGTGAGCGAACCAGCCGAGCTAAGCGCCGCACTCGCCGCGGTGGAAGGTGGAGCTTGGTGCGATTTCGTGGCGATTGCGAAGGGCCGCCGGTTCGTCGCGCGCTTGAACGGTGTCACCATCATCGACACCGAGGATCAGCATCCCACCAAATTTGTCCCGCGCGGCATGCTTGGGCTGGAATACATGCACCGGGAAGGCGCGGCGGACTCAGTGGAGTTCCGCGAGATTCGCCTCAAGCGCGGGTAGAACAACTACCGATCGCGCTGGAGAAGAAATATGGCCAATGCTTCCAAAGCCTTCGCTTTGCCTCGAAACACTTTGAGTGATTGGAAGGCTTCAGCGGTAAGCTTCTGCGCCAGTTGCCTCGATTTTTCCAAGCCAACGATGGAGGGATATGTCGCCTTTTTTGCAGCGGTGTCCTTGCCAGCGGTCTTGCCGAGCTTCTCGCTGGTCTGCGTGATGTCGAGAATGTCGTCGATGATCTGAAACGCGAGACCAACGTTGTAACCGAACCGGGTCAACGCATTCAGTTGCAGCGCGGTGCAATTCGCGCTCATGCCTCCAAGCCGGACGGAACAGCAGAGCAAGGCGGAGGTTTTGCGTTCGTGAATGTATTTGAGTTCCGGCTCAGAAAGGCTCTTGCCTTCGCCTTCGAGGTCGGCCACCTGTCCGGCAATGAGTTGCAATGAACCGGAGGCCTTCGCGATTTCGAGGACTATTTCCTGATGCCCATAGCGTGACCAGCCTTTGCATTGCGCGGCGATCTCGAAGGCCTGGGTGAGCAGCGCATCGCCAGCAAGGACTGCGATACCTTCGCCATACACCTTGTGATTCGTCGGTTTGCCACGGCGGAAATCGTCGTTGTCCATGGCCGGCAAATCATCATGGATGAGCGAGTAGGTGTGGATGCATTCGACCGCGCAAGCGAGCGGCAACGCATCCGTTTCTCTGCCACCGCACGCCTCCGCGGCCGCGATGCAAAGGGCCGGACGCATCCGCTTGCCGCCGGCAAAAAGCGAATAACGCATTGCCTCGTGAATTGTGGGTGGACGCGTCCGGGCCTTCGGCAAGAATCGGTCGAGAGATTTGTTTACGGATGCGGTGCGCTTTTCGAGGTAAGCGCCAAGGTCGAATGATTGGGTATGCCGCGAACCTGCGCGGGTGGCCGTTTCTGACATAATGTTTTTGTAGGTAAAGGGTGAGAACTGGGCAAGCGCGGATTCACCGGGCATCTACTATTCGCAGGAGAATGCACCAAATCAGGTTACTGAGCCGATCCGCGAGCAAATCCGCCAAATTTCCAATCGGAGCCGGCTTTGGTCATCCGTGCTTTTTCGGTGCGACCCGCGCCTTCGAGGAAAATGGTCATGGAAATCGCGTTGGGTGAAACGGACTGCTTCTCAAGGATTCGTAACGCGGTTACACCCGCAATGTCCTGATTATTCGCAGCCACGATTTGTTGCTCGGTTTTGTTTTGCGAGGTCAGTCGCTGCTGTTCCTCCGACGAGAGACATTCGGCGTAACTCTTGTAATTGCCCTCGCGCATGGCCCAGAGGAGAGTTACGAGCGTGGCCTCCGGAGCACCATAACCGGCCGAAAGCCACCTTTCCCGGGCAAGACGTTCCAGTGGCAATCCGGTCGGGGCCGGCGGAGCGGTGGGCGCTGGAGTGGGTTTTGCACCCGCGGAAAAGGCGCTGCGCAGTTGCCGGTTTTCCGATTTGAGCCGTTCGATCTCCGTCGCACTGGATTGAAGCTGGTTGAGTTGTTCACGAAGCTTTTGTGCGCCGCTGGCTTCGTCACGGAGTTTTTGCAGTTCCTGATCGCTTATTTTGGGTTGAGTCTCCACGGGAGCGGGAGCTTGCGGCTTGGGTTGCGAATTGGCGGATTCGAGTTCCGTTCGCAGGCTTTCATTCTCGGCGCGCAGCTCGCCAATTTTTTTCCAACCAAGGCCAGCCGCAATCAAGCTGGCGATCAACAATACTGTGAGAAGAATCGGCACCGGTTTCATGCGGGAACATCAATCTGTATGTCAGCGGATAATCAATTTGTTGTGGTTAGCCGATTTGAAGAATCGGCGCAAACTATCGGCCAGGCCTAGATATAATACATCTTGGCTTTGTCGGCGCTCAATTCGAGCAACTTTTGGAAAGTGATGCCGTCGGCGGTCTGATTCACGGCATTTTGCAATTTGCGCCAGGCCTCGCGCAATTCGGGCGGGCACTGTGGATCGGTGAGCGCGGGGGAATCGAAGACCTGGCCATGCACAGCACGAATCACATCGCCCAAGGAAATTTCAGCAGGAGGCCGGGCCAGGAGATAACCGCCTTCCTTCCCGCGCAGGCTTTTGACGATGCGTTGGGCCTTCAGCTCAATGAGCACTTGGACAAGGTAATTCGGGGAAACCCCTTGTTCGCCCGCGAGTTCTTCGACCTTCATGGCCTCCCCTGTGGCATAATGCCGCGCAAGGCTAATGACAGCACGGGCGGCATAGTCGCTCTTGACGGAGAGTTTCATTTGGTGCGCAGAAAATACGCTATTAGCCGACGGAATCCAAGTTTCAAATTGTAGAACAAGCCAAAAAATCCTTCACTTACTTGGGAACCGTGGGCTGAAAGCCTTCCTTTCGAAGCCGCTCATGGACCCGGGCAATGTGCGCCGCATCGCGCGTTTCAATCAGACAATGGACCGTGACGGTGTTGATGTCCTCGCTGGCGAAGGCCCGGTCGTGTTCGATGTCGTGCACACTTGCGCCTTCTTCGGCCAGCAAAGCCGTGAACTGCGAAAGACCGCCGGGGCGATCACTGATCATCGCGGAGAAGCGGCAGAGCCGACCGTCCGCAGCGAGGCCGCGCTCGATGACCCGGCCAAGAATGTTGGTATCGATGTTGCCGCCACACAACGGCAGGACCACTTTCTTCCCGGCCAATTCGGGAAACAAACCGCCGAGGCAAGCGGCCAGCGGAGCGGCACCCGCGCCTTCGACGACCGCTTTTTCCAATTCGACGAGACGAAGGATCGCGAGGGCAATGAAATGTTCGCGCACGGTCACACATCGGTCCACGAGCTTGCGGGAAATTTGGAAGGCATTGGCACCAACGCGCGGAACAGCAAGACCATCGGCCAAGGTCGGCTGCATCGAAATCAGAACTGGTTCACCCGCTTCGAGTGCCGCGCGATAACTTGCCGCACGCGAAGGTTCGACCCCGAGAATTTGCACCGAAGGCCGAAGGGTTTTGACCGCAAGCGCAACACCGGCAATCAGTCCCGCTCCGCCGACGGGCAGGATAATCGCATCGACATCCGGCACCTGTTCGAGAATTTCCAAACCAACGGTCCCCTGCCCTGCGATAATTGGCGGATCATCGTAGCCATTGATGTATTTCAGACCTTTTTCCGCAACGAGCTTAAGGGCGGATTGCCGCGCTTCTTCGATGTTCGCTCCTTCGAGAAGAACATTCGCGCCCAGGTGCCGGCAGTTTGTGATTTTCGTGAGCGGCGCGGTTTTCGGCATGATGACCGTGACCGGGATGTTCAGCAAACCGCCGTGATAAGAAAGGCCCAGCGCATGATTGCCGGCGGATGCGGTAATAACACCGAGGCGCTTCACCTCATCTGGCAACAATAGAAGGGCGTTGCGCGCGCCGCGTTCCTTGAAGCTGCCAGTGCGCTGCATATATTCGAGTTTGCAATGGATTTTGCAACCGGTGGCAAGCGAGAGCGGCTCGGAGAGCGGACACGGCGTGCGTTGAACCGCGCCCTGGATGCGTTTCGCGGCAGCTTCGATGTCAGCGAAAGTGACAGACACGGTTAGATCTTCTCGAAATAGCGGGCGCGCTCCCAATCAGTGACTACATTGTCGAAGGCTTTTACTTCCAGGCGAGCGGTGTGCGCGTAAAAATCAACCACCGGGTCGCCGAAAGCGCGCCGCGCCAGTTTGGAGCCCTGTAGCAATTCCGCCGCTTCGCGCAAACTGTGCGGCAGCGAGGGAAGCTTTTGATCGATGTAGGCGTTCCCTTCGTAAACCGAACCGCAATCGAGGTCCTCGTCGATCCCAGCCAGACCCGCCGCCAGCGTGGCCGCAAAGGCAAGATACGGATTTGCATCCGCACCGGGCATGCGATTCTCGATTCGGAATGAGTTCCCCTGCCCGACCACCCGGAACCCAACCGTGCGGTTGTCGTACGCCCAGGCAAGCTTGGTCGGCGCCCAACTCGCGGACTGATAGCGTTTGTAGGAGTTGATGGTTGGCGCGAAGGCGTAAGAAAGTTCGCGCGAATATTTGAGCAACCCACCAAGAAATTGCCTGAACAATTTTGAACCGGTTTTTTTCGAAGGGTCCCAAAACAGATTTTTTCGTCCCTGCCAGAGGCTGGTGTGGATATGGCAACTGCTGCCCGGCTCGGTCATGGAAGGCTTGGCCATGAACGTAACAGCCTTGCCCTGCTGGGCAGCCATTTCCTTGACGCCTTGTTTGAACAACACGTGCCAGTCCGCCATTTCCACCGGCTGCGAGTAAGCAAAATTGATTTCGTGCTGGCCACGGCCCCATTCGCCCTTGCTGGATTCGACCGGAATGCCAATCGCGCACATGTGGTTGCGGATGGTGCGGAAGAGCGCCTCATCGCGCGCGGGCTGCATGGTGTGATAGTCGATCCGATAGTCGCTGGAGGGAGTGAGTTCTCGAAAACGCTTGGCGGCAGCGTCGTGGTAGGTGTTGTTGAACAGGAAAAACTCCAGTTCGCTGGCAATGTTGCAAACCAATTTGCGTTCCTTGAGACGTTTCACCTGGCTTTGCAGCACAGCCCGGGGTGATTCAGCGATCGGGTCCGCGTCATGATGACAAAAGTCGCAAAGCACCAACGCGGTGGCGGTCTGCCATGGGATGATGCGCAGCGTGGAAAGATCGGGCCGAAATTCAAAGTCGCCAAAACCCTTCTCCCAATTGGCCAGATTGAAACCCTCCATCGGTTCCATCTCCAAATCGACCGTAAGCAGGTAATTACATCCGTGCGTCCCTTGCTCGGCCACCTGCTTGACGAAGAAGTCGCCCGTGAATCGCTTGCCAATCAAACGCCCGAAGACATCCGGAAACGCAACAACAACGGTGTCGATTTCACGTGCCTTGATTTTCGTTTTGAGCGCCTGCAACGTCATAACAGGTCGAATCGTAAGTTCGAAAACTCAAATGCCAAGCTTCAAAGCTCGATGGCGCTCATTCGGCCACGTAAACGTTCTTCAGCTCCGAGTAACCTTCCATCGCAGCCATACCTAGATCGCGACCAATGCCGCTTTGTTTGAAGCCGCCAAAGGGCGCTTCGACGTGGACGCTGGAGTGGGAATTGACGCTCAACACGCCGCTCTCGACTCGCCGCACCACGCGCAAAGCGCGCTTCAAGTCATTCGTCCAAATCGAACCGCTCAGGCCGAAGGGAGAGGCGTTGACTTCGCGCAACATGGCCGCTTCGTTATCGAAAGGCCGGATGGCCACCACCGGGCCGAAAATCTCCTCGCGCCAACAACTGTCCTCTGGTTCGACGCCCAACAGCACCGTGGGTTCGAGGTAGAAGCCTTTCCCAGAAGGACGATTTCCACCTATGGCAACCTTTCGGCCAGATTTCCGTGCGGCATCGAAGTATCGCTGGGAGATGTCGCGCTGTGCGGACGAGACTAGCGGACCAATTTGAGTCTTCTCCTGAGTCGGATCACCCACGCAAAGTTTTCCAGTCGCGGCAATGAAGCGTTCGACAAACTGGTCGTAGATGGCACGTTCCACAAAGACGCGGCTGCGCGCGCAACAGTCCTGGCCGGTATTGGCGAATACGCTCATGGGACTGGAGGTCGCAGCCTGCTCGAGGTCCGCATCGGCAAAAACAATGTTCGGCGATTTGCCGCCCAGTTCGAGGGAAACGCGCTTCAGATCCTTCGCGGCCAATTGCATGATGCGCGAACCGATCTCGGTCGAGCCGGTGAATGAAATCTTTCGGATGATCGGATGCGTCACCAGCGCGTCGCCGACTTCCCGCCCCTGACCGGGCACGACCTGAAGCGCTCCTGCAGGCAAGCCAGCTTCCAGCGCCAACCGTCCCAGCATCAGAGCAGTCAGTGGCGATTGGCTGGCAGGCTTTAGGACGACACAATTTCCGGCAGCAAGCGCTGGCGCGGCCTTCCAACAGGCAATTGGGAAGGGAAAATTCCACGGAACGATGGCTGCGACCACCCCGATGGGCTGGCGCAACGTGAAATCGAATCCACCACGAGCCACAGGAATCGTCTGACCAAAAAACTTCGTGACCGCTCCTGCATAATACTCAAAGACACGCGCGCCAAGTTCGATTTCTTCCCGCGCATCCGAGATGGGTTTGCCGATGTTTTGACATTCCAATTGCGCCAGAGTTTCAGCCTGGCTGCGAATCATACGAGCGATGTTGAAAAGAATTTCCGTCCTCCGGCGTGGTATGAGATCGCGCCACTCCTGCTCGAAGGTTTTTTGCGCGCCAAGCACGGCTACATCGATGTCCGCCACCGAAGCGGCATGCACTTCGACAAAAGTCTCCTCGGTCGCCGGATTGATTTGTGGAATGCGCCGGCTCGATTCCCGTGGCTGGCCATTGATGAAGAGTTGCGTGTCTGTGACCTTCATAGCGCCGCCTGATACAGATGCCGGATGTCTTCGCGCGTGACCGGGACTGGGTTGGTGAAATGGCAGGCATCCGCGAAAGCCTGTTCCGTGAGCGCGTCGATCTGGCTTTCTTTGACGCCGTGCGCCTTAAGACCGTCCTTCAAGCCGAGATAGCTAATGAACTTCTTGATGAAGTCGATGGTCTTGCGGTCGGCGCGAACGGCGCTCAGCTTCAAAACATCCAATCCGCAAGCCAGACCCACGCGGCGGTAGAGGCCGGGCTTATGTTTGGAATTGAAATCCATGACATGCGGCAGGCAGATGGCGTTGGCGGTTCCATGATGCATGCCGCAAAGTGTCGAGAGCGGATGGGCCAAAGAATGCGTCGCGCCCAGGTCCTTTTGAAAGGCGATGGCGCCCATGGCCGCCGCGACGAGCATGTTGCCGCGTGCCTCGATGTCCTTGCCGCTCTTGTAGGCGCGTGGCAACGCGTCGGTGATGAGATGAATTCCCTCCAGCGCAATCCCATCGCAGAGCGGATGAAAGACAGGCGAGGTGAAGGATTCGATGCAATGAGTCAACGCGTCGAGACCGGTGGCAGCGGTCAATTTGGGTGGAAGTTCGCGCGTGAGCAGCGGATCCAAAATGACGAGCCGCGCCAAGAGTTGCGGATGGAAAATCACGGCCTTTCGTTTGGCCGGTTCCATGGTGATGACCGAACTTCTTCCAACTTCGCTGCCCGTGCCCGCCGTGGTAGGGATGCAAACGCACGGAGCCAGCCCGCTCCAGTCGTCGTGAAAATTGTAATCCTTCAATTCCAAGTTGGGGCGCCTAATCAGAAGTCGCACAGCCTTGCCTACATCCAGCGCACTGCCGCCGCCAAAGGCTACGACCGCGTCGCAACCTCCCTGTCGATATGCTTTGGCCGCGCCAATCACATCCGCTTCGGTGGGATTCGGATGCACGGACGAGAACAGATCCCATTTGCCGGAGCGCGCGCCACCCAGCGTATCCGAAAGGGTGTGGAACGCTTTGGTGGGCAGCAGGCCGGGATCCGTTACAACCAGAGGCCGCTTGCACCCCATTCCCGCCAGGCGTTTGGGCAGTTCCGAAATCATGCCCGCACCAAACACCGTTTCCGTTGGGAATGAGAATGTTGCGCTGATTGGGTTCATGCGGGCGGGAATCTAGCAAAAGGAGCTCGATTTGGGAGCCAAAAGTAAGTTGTCACTCAAAGTCAGCCCCACTTCAGCGGCAGGCACAGGCTTCCGATATTATTAATGGATGCCAATGGCAGGAAAAAAGATATTGATTGTGGACGACGAACCGCTGGTTTGTCTCTCGGTGAAGATGGTTCTCCTGCGCGACGGGCATACCATCGAAATCGCCAATGGCGGGGCCGAAGCGCTGGCCAAACTGACCAAGGGGCCGATTGACGTGGTTTTCACCGATTTCGCCATGCCGGAAATGAAAGGCGACCAATTGGCGCAGGCCATCAAGGCGAGCAATCCGCAAAAGCCGATCATTCTCCTGACCGGCTTTCCACCAAAGACGACCCCAAGCGGTGTGGACTTCGTGCTCGAAAAACCGTTCTCTCCGGATGACCTCCGGGCTGCGCTGACGGCGGTCTGTCCTTTAAGCCGGAATTAGTTCGTTCTCTCCGGGCGGCTAAGGCTGGTAAGTCACCACCACTTTTCCAAATCGATTCGTTGCACCAGTCACTATGTCGCGGGTCTTCACCCGTTCCCAATCGGCATCGATGGGCGTGACAACAGGAGAAACGCTGGGCGACCAGGTGGGCCCGGTGGGAGTTTTCGCGAACTGAACGGTGTAGGTGAGGTTGGTCGCTGTCGCGCCCTTGCGTCGAAGATATTCCACTTCGAGGTAGCTTCCAGAGACGTTGTATTTCCCGAGTGGGAGGCCTGAAACGCCATTGGTGCCGAGTGGGATTGCATCCGGGACATTCGGATCAAGGTTGCAGGCGAACTCGACGATGTTCGGGATGCCATCTAAATCGGGATCTGCCGAAGTCAACGCGTTTGTCCCGGTCAGGCTGTGGGAATTGGCCCAAATAATGTAAGGCGGAACTGTGATCGGCAACGTGTAAACGATTTCCAACCCGGGTCGCTGGCTGGCATTGGCGGCCTCGCTGGACATGAATGTCCAACCATCGGTGCCATTGAACGGCAACAAAACCCAACCGCGATTCACGGCTCCGCTGCGAAAGTGTTCCACATCGCTGGTTACGTCAAAGATGGCCGGTCCACCATCGAGAGTCGGAATCAACGAGAAGGTTGGAGCCGACACCGCCTCGATTCCATCCGGGCTGATCCCAGAACCGACACTGTTCCAAGTCGCGGTGTCGGTCCAATCCGCAGCCATGCGATGAAGTCGGAAGGTGTTTATCGATTGTGAACTCCCGCCACTGGGCGTATGGAAAATCAACTTGGCGGAATAAAGGGCCGCATTTGTCGGAATCTGGCCGGCACCCGATCCGAAAATCGAATTGAACCGGATCAAAGCATGACTGGGAAGGCCGGCCGCAGTATCGAGGTCAGCCACCAAGGTATCAGTTGCGGCGTAGGAGGTGTTGGGGTTATCCGCGCGCACCTGCGTGTCCTGAGCGCCCGCGTAACCACCCAGCCCCTGTCTAAATGCCTGGACAATGATCGTCGGTGGGTCGTTGGTAAAGGCGCCGGTCATGGAGCGAACCTGGGCTGCGGACCCGGCATGCGTGGCGACCCCGTACATGTCCTCGATGGTACGGAGGATGTTGTGCAACGTCCACGTTCCGCCCAAGACTGTTCCGTCCCGAAGCGCAGCACCATAGAGGATGGTCGGGATTTGATTCGCGCCATTGTTGTCATCTTCATCCCAGGTGATGATGAGCAAACTGTTGTTGGTCCTGGCCCAAGTGGCATACGCTCCGAGATTTGCACTCAGCCAATCGTCCGCCTGCCGGACCGTGCCGTCGTGCATGTCATGCCTCAGATCGGGCACCACGAAGCTGACGGTGGGCAACGTGGAAAAGTTGGCTGGAAATTGCGAGAACGCTTTATTGGCCGTGCCGGGAATTTGATTGGCGGGCACCGGGCTGGTTTTCGCCACCCAATTAGCGATGGGATTGTGACGGCGGCGATAATCGACGCCGCTGCCGGTGTGGGGATCGTAATCCGCCCAGTTCGCGCCGCCGGCAGATTCGAGTCCCTGACTGTAACTGGCGAAGGTGTAACCCACCGCGAGCAAGGCCGCGCCCAGATTCATGGCTGAAAAGGGATAACCCGTAACCAGATTGTCATCGGTCACGCCTTGATTGGCACCCGAGAAAAGGTGGATGTAATTGGGCTGGCTGGGATGGGTGATGGCGAACATGTTCCCAACGCGCACGCCGCCATCCGCCAGGGAATTCATATAGGGCGCATTGGCACGGTCGCCAATGATCTGGCTCTGCGTGTGATTCTCCTCAATCACAATGACGACGTGATCGTAACGGTGGGGCGCAGCGGACAATTCGGCGGCAGCGAGCGCCAGCAACGCGGAACCGAGGCAACACTTGAAAGCGGATGCTTTTGCAGCATGGAGCGAATCCCCGAAGTGGGGCCAGAAGAAAGATAAGTCGCGCATATGTCGTTTTGCTACGCAGAAAGGACGGTGCTTCCGGTTGTTGGGTATCTGCGGGCTGGAGTCAATTGTGACGGAAAGGCGCTGCGGATACAAATGACAGTACGGTCATTCCGTGCTGCATGTTTGCGACGAATTGCGAAGCGGAAATATTGCAGGCAGGCGATTGCAACATGCGCGATTGGGGCGCAAACACAACGAGTTATGGAAGGAAACCGGAAGAGCGCGGTGGCCGGACAGTTCACCGAAACTGCGGCCAGACCGCGCCCCATAAAATCATGGCGCGGGCGAAATCGTCATTTTCAATTGCGTTTCGACAACAACTCAAGATTCGAAAAGCCCTGTAGACGACGCAACCGCGTCGGATGCCTGAGCTTGCGCAATCCTTTGTTTTCAATCTGACGGATTCGCTCGCGCGTAACTCTAAATTGTTTGCCCACCTCCTCCAAAGTGCGCTCTGTGCCATCGCTCAAACCGAAGCGCAATTCGAGCACCTGGCGTTCACGCTCGGGCAGTTCACTGAGCATCGCGCGCACAATGTTGCGCAGCGATTGATAACTGCTCAAATCGGATGGGTCTTGCGCTGAATGGTCCTGCAAGCGATCCACCAGGCTGAGTTCCTCCGAGTCGCCGATTTGCGCGTCGAGGGAAACCGGGTGCTGCGCCGCCTTGAGCAAGGCCCGGATGTTCTTGATCGGCACGTCGAGCACACTGGCAATTTCCTCAGCGGTGCATTCACGCCCGAAGTCGTGGTTGAGCTGGCGTTGCACCTGCAAAACACGGCTCAGATTCTCCATCAGATGCACGGGGATGCGGATGATACGGGCTTGATCGCCAATGGCCCGGCTTACGGACTGCCGGATCCACCACGTCGCGTAGGTCGAAAACTTGTAGCCGCGTTTGTATTCGAAACGGTCCACGGCCTTCATCAGCCCGATGTTGCCTTCCTGGATTAAATCGAGCAACGAAAGCCCACGTCCCTGGTAGCGCTTGGCAATCGAAACCACCAGACGCAAATTCGCCTCGACCAACTCATTCTTGGCTTGTGCCAGGAGCGTGCTGAACCGTTTTAATTCGCGGCAGGCAACCAGAATTTCCGGAGCCGGTTTTCGCGCCAGCAATTCCAACGCGGCCACCTGCTCGCGTTCGCCGGCCAGGTCGTCCGACTTGGGCGCGGTCTTTTCCCAGCGTTTTATGTTGCGCAGGCAACTCTGCAATCGTTCGTGAATGTGGTCCGCCACGGTGGCGAAATCCTCGAGCACTTTGGGCACGAAACTGAAGGCGGGATAAAGGTTTTGGAGCATGGTCACCCATTGGTTCGCCGCTTCCACTGTGGCTTTTCGGGCCGAGGGGGATTTTGCCCGCTGCCAGAGGACGAAAGCCTGCTCGGCCTCGAGATCGAGTTTCTGGATGCGCGCGATCAAACGCTTCATTTCCCGGCAATGCGCGTCGCGGCTTTCGATTTTGCTTTCGAAGACAACGCGGTCGAAGCGTTCCCTGGCCGGACGACAAATGAGCTTCTCGGCCAACGCCGCGTGTTCCTTGGCCACGAAGCCGAACCCATAGAGAACCCTTCGAAATCCCTCGAGCGCCTCATCGATCCGCCGCCCCACGGTCAGCTCCTGTCCCCGGTCGAGCATGGGAACGCGGCCCATCTGGTTTAAGTACATGCGGATTGGATCGTCCAACGCGCTTGGCTCATCCTTCTCAAGCCTGGAATCCTCCTCGTTCGGTTCGACGACTTCGATCTCGAGACTGTGGAGACGATGGATCATCAATTCCACGTCGGTGTGTGTCCACTCCTCTGAGGGCATGCTTTCCTGGACATCGTCGAACGTGAGAAAGCCCTGCTCTTTGGCCAGGAGCAGAAGCTCCTTCAACTTCTCAGCCGCGTCCGTGGTTTCGTGAGCTGTGAGTGGTGCAGACTTCTGCCTGGTATTCCATTGGGAGATAAAATCCCAAGGCGCTTTAAAATCCTTTGGTCCCGTCTTCCCGGCCAGGACCAATACGACAAACATCAGATCCTCTCGGTTGCGCATGACTTATGCAGGGAACGTAGACCCGAGTTTCGCAATTGTCCAATGGCAGGCGGGATGAAAGTTCCGTCGTACTTTCTGTCAACGTGGGGTCGTCAGAAGGACTACAAAATCCGGGTTGAAAGAGAGGTGGCCTCGACAGACAGGGATGGCGAATCAAGACTCCGAAGAAAAGAAATCGCCCGCAATCCAGAGGGCTTTAGAGTTCCTCGAGTCCTTCGAGAAGTTTCAATTTGGCCGCGTGTCTAAGCTTCTTAAGCGCCTGCAATTGCCGCACATGGATGGCCTGCTTTGCGTGGCCGATAATGGTGCCGATCTCTTTGAGCGTCAGTTCTTCCTTGCCGTTCAAGCCGAACCGCATTTCGAGCGTCTCGCGGAGTTCCTCGGGCAATGCGCGGAGCATTTCGGGAAGAATCTTGGCCAGGTACCGCCGATCCACCAAATCAGATGGCAGATGCGCCTCCGGATCGGCGAGGATGTCGGCCAACTCATTCTCCTGAGCCTCTTCTTCGCTGATTAATGGCGTCTGCAAAGAAACCGGTGGCTTGGCCAGGGCCAAAAGCTTCTCGACCAAGTTTGCCGAAATGTGCAATTCCGCAGCCAGTTCCTCAGCGCTTGGTTCACGGCGGAGCACCTGCGTGAGGTGGGCGGTCATCTTCTTAATCTTGCCGACCAGATAATGGCGATCGCCCGGCAACCGGATGATGCGGCCTTTGTCACGCAGGGCATCCTCAATGGTTTTGCGAATCCAGAAGACGCCGAAAGTTGGAAACGAAGCGCCACGGCGATGATCGAACCGATCCACCGCGCGCATCAGACCGACATTGCCTTCCTGGATTAGATCCAACAAATCGAGACCGTGCCCCTGGTAACGCGCAGCGACATGGATGACAAAGCGCAATCCATTTTCGATGGCTTTGGTCCGGTGACGTTCGATGTCCTGCTCGGCCTGGATAATGCGCGCGGCCCGCGCTTCCAGATCGTCAAATTCCAAACCGAGAGCTGGATCAAGAGCAGAAACGGAATCGTGCAGGAAAGCATTGGACTTCGTTTGCAGGCACTGGAGTTGAAGTTTGATCAACTCGCTGAGAGCCTCGAAATGGCCGCGGACCAGCGTCAAATCACCGACGAACTCGGAGCTTCGAGCGAGGATGGCGGCGTATTGTGCCCGCGCTTCTGCCAGGCGCTCAGGATCAGCCGCAATACGGATGCTTCGAACCGCAGCCTCGGCTTCCTGGTAAAGGGCTCGGAAATCACTGGCGCATTCCAGGAAGGCGAGATAGCGCAACTCGCACATCTGGCCGGCATCCTCGTTGTCGGTCTCCTTGCGCACGTAAAAGGAAAAGTCCTCGGCGTCCAATTCGTCGCGACGGACGCGCTGATAAAGGATGTTCAGGTAAACGAGGACGACGGGATGCTGGGTAATCTCGCGTGAAAAAGCGGTCTTCGCTTCAGCCATTTTGGCGAAGAGATTTCGCTGTTGCTCGTTGTCGAGCAAGGGCCTCTGGAGGGCGGGGTCTTTCAGGTAAAGCGCCATCGCGCCTTGATTGGAAGCGCGACTCTTGGAATCTCCCCGTAGAGTGACCTCCTCAAAAGACTCTGCTGGAACTATTTCGCTTTCAGCAAATTCAGAAGCCTCAGGCGCAGAATATGCCTGTGGCTCTTGGGTTGAGCGAAATTCCGGCTTCACGCAGTCATAGTAGCATTGGCTTCGGACCTTTCCAGAGAAAACTGGCACCAGTGTCCCGCTGGATTCATTGCGCATCATTAGAAATTCTTGTGACCGTTAATGCGCGACCAGCGCGTTCGAACACCTGATTGCTGCTTGTTCGTTGCGAAGGAGTCTCTTAACCTGATGCCTCGCACGATGCAGACGTCCACCGCACAGGCTCCGAGCACAACGCATGGACGCAACGTCTTCGGGTTCGGCGTCCCAAGCTTGCAGCGTCTCAATGAAAAGTTTGGTCCTTTTCTGATTGCAGCAACGATTTATTTCATCGGGTTGATCAACCTGGTCGCTGACGACCAACCCGATTCAACTCCGACCAAGAGAGTTGCGGCCATCGTCACGATCTACACGCACAACTCTCACGCCGATCTTTTTGCGAGCCGCTTGCTGCAGACGGACACGCTCGATGGCAAAGGAAAGCAGATGCGTTTGAAGCTGGCTTCGGTTTACACCGATCAGAGACCGGAAAAGGACATCAGTCGGATGCTGGCGGCTTCGCACCCGTTCCGCCTGAGCGAAAGCATCGAAGACGCGCTCACGCTGGGCACCGGCAAACTGGCGGTGGATGGCGTGCTGCTCATCGCCGAGCACGGTGAATATCCCAAATCACCCCTTGGCCAGATCGTCTGGCCCAAGCGGAAGTTTTGGGATGAAACGCTGAAAGTGTTTCGCGCGAGCGGACGAGTGGTGCCGGTATTCATGGACAAACAGCTCGCCGAAGATTGGGAGGGTTCGAAGTATATTTTCGACAGCGCGCGTGAAATGAAGATTCCCCTGATGGCCGGTTCTTCGATTCCAGTGACCTGGCGGCGTCCGGCGGCTGACGTCAGGAAGGGTGCGCGTCTGAAGGAAATCGTTGGCATCACCTACCATCTCACTGAACACTACGGATTTCACGCGCTCGAAATGATTCAGAGCCTTGCCGAGCAGCGCGCGGGTGGTGAAACCGGCATCAAGTCGATTCAATCGATTACGAATGATGCGGTCTGGCGCGCGTTCGAGGAGAAGACATTTGACACGCAACTTTTCGACGCCGCCTGGTTGCGGCTTTCCACCATCCACAACAATGGCCGCCCGTTCCGCGAAGTGGCGCGCCAGCCGAAGTTGTTTCGCATCGAATATGTGGACGGTCTTCGGGCCACGCTTTTGGAACTCAATGGCATGGCAGGCGAGTGGTCCGCAGCCTGGCGTTATGCGGATGATGGCAAGGCGGAGTCGTCGCTTTTTTGGGTGCAGGAAGGCCGGCCCGGGATGCATTTCACTTACTTGATGCAGGGCATCGAACAGATGATTTATTCTGGAAAGCCTGCGTGGAACGAGGAGCGCACATTGCTGACGTCGGGCATACTGCATGCGATGCTGCTCTCCGAAAGGGAAGGCCAGCGCCGGATCGAAACCCCGTACCTCAATCTCCATTACACCCCGACGTGGCGCTGGAGCCAGCCTCCACCGCCCCCACCGATGCGCGAATGGCGCGAGCAATAATTTCGACTGAATATGATCTGGATCGCTCTTGTCATTTTAACCGCCGTGATCGTAATCACGTTGAAGTGCGTTATCAATCCACCACCCCGATGAAATTCAGCCTGGCCAAAAAGTCGCTTTCATTTGTGAGGGCTCGTAGGTTGTTGTTGCCGCTTCTGCTGTTCCTTCCATTAGTTGCTTTTCGGCTTGGCGCGGCTGAGGAACCTCCTTTTGGCCTCAATGAACGAATCCCTTGGACCAATTCCCATGTCGTTGGTTCACCCGAACCTCCATTGCCATACACGGTTGAAAAAACCTTCACCAACATTCAATGGAAAGCGCCCATCTTCATCGCGCCGGAGCCGGGCACAAATTATCTGTGGTTCGTGCAAGCCGGCGGCGAGAAGGAACGGCCTTCAAGAATCGTCCGCGTCCTGGACGATCCATCTGCCCGCGTTATGGACGTCGTCCTCGAAACTCCCGGCTGGCTCACGTACAGCTTTGCCTTTCATCCGGGCTATCGCACGAACGGTTACATTTTTGTTTTTAACAACGGACCCAGCGGCGAGAAGGCGCATACGAATCGCATCTCTCGCTTCACAGTGCCCCGGGACGGGTCCGCTCGCATCGACACCGCCACTGAATACGTCGTCATCGAATGGCAATGCACGGGGCATTCCGGCGGCGGGATTGTTTTCGGGCACGACGGTATGCTTTACCTGACGTCCGGCGATGGCACGAGCGATTCCGATGGTTGGAACACCGGGCAGGATTTGAGCGAGTTGCTCGGTGGCGTGATGCGGATTGATGCGGATCATCCGACCAGCGCCGAACAGCATTATTCCATTCCAAAGGACAACCCATTTCTGACCATGACCAATGCGCGCCCGGAGAATTGGGCTTACGGGCTGCGCAATCCCTGGCGGATGTCCATCGACGACCGCACCGGCCAAATCTGGGTTGGCAACAATGGGCAGGACCTTTGGGAAACGGCGCATCTGCTTCTTCGCAGCGCGAATTATGGCTGGAGCGTTTATGAAGGCAGCCATCCCTTCTACCTAAACCGCAAAGTGGGACCAACGCCGCCGGTGCCGCCGACGGTGGAACATTCGCACGCGGATTTCCGTTCGCTCACCGGCGGAGCAGTTTATTATGGTAAACCGCTGCGCGAACTTGAAGGCACTTACATTTACGGCGATTACACCACTGGCGAAATCTGGGGAGCCAAACACAACGGCACACGGCTGACCTTTCATAAGCAATTGGCGCAAACGCAGATTCAGATCACGGCGTTCGCCTGTGATCAACAGGGCGACATGCTCATCGCGGATCATGTCGGCGCGATTTACCGGCTCGTTCCCGCCCCGAAGGAAAAGAACCCGGCGAAATTCCCGCGACGACTCAGCGAGACCGGCCTGTTTGCTTCCACCAAGACGCACACGGTTGACCCTGGCGTGGTTCCCTACACCATCAACGCACAGGCTTGGAACGACGGCGCGATCGTGGAGCGGTTCATGGGGTTTCCCGGTTCCAAGAACCGTGTTGGACACTACGAGGACGGCGCGGTTCTGCTCCAGACACTTTCGATTGAACGTGAAACCGGACGGCCGGAAAGCCGGCAACGGATTGAATCGCGGATTCTGACCCAGCAAGGCGGGCAATGGTATGGTTATTCCTACCGCTGGAACTCCGCGCAAACCGATGCCACGCTCGTGGAAGCGAAGGGGGATCAGCAGACCATCAAAACCCACGGCCCTGGTTCAAAGGCAGTCCGGGAACAAGTCTGGCGGTTTCCCAGCCGGGCCGAATGCCTGGCCTGCCACAGCCGGGCGGCGAATTTCATTCTGGGAATTTCCGATCCGCAACTCAACCGGACGAATGACTACCACGGCATTGCTGACAACCAATTGCGCGCGTTCAAACACATTGGGGTCAACACCGGTTCGCTGCCCAAACCGACCGATCCAGTCCTCGTCGATCCGTATGACCCGAGTCAGCCGTTGGACAAACGGGCTCGATCTTATTTGCATGTGAACTGTTCCGTCTGCCATGTCGAAGCAGGCGGCGGCAATTCCAAGATGGAACTGGGGTTCAACGCGTCGGCGGAGCGCATGAGTCTCATTTCCGCCCGTCCGTTGCATGATACGTTCGGCATCGCGAACAGCATGCTGGTGGCTCCCGGCGACCCGGCCCATTCCATTTTGATCGAACGGCTGTCGCGGCGCGGCCGTGGCCAGATGCCGCCGCTGGTTTCCACGTGCGTGGATGAACGGGCGGTCGCTTTGTTTCGCGATTGGATTTCGAGCATGAAACCCGCCCAAGAGTTCGTGCGGGAGTGGAGACTTTCCGAACTGCTTCCGTCCCTTGCCAAACTGGATGAGCAACGCGACTTTCAATCCGGCAGCAACGCGTTTCGCAGTGTTGGATGCGTGCAGTGCCATCAAATCGCCAGCAGCGGCGGGGCGGTGGGGCCTGATCTTACCAATGTTCGTTCACGCATGAAACCCCGTGAGGTGTTGGAATCCATTCTGGAGCCGTCCAAGACCATCGCCGAGGGGTTTGGCAACACCATCCTTGAGACGAAAGCCGGCGAGCGGATTCAGGGCCGGATTCAGAGTGAAGATGATCGCACGGTGGTGATTCGCCCTCTGGAGGCGTTTGACGAACCCCGCACGATTGCCAAGCGCGACTTGCGCCGCCGAGAAGTTTCAACGCAATCGAACATGCCCACGGGCACACTCAACACGTTGAACGAGACCCAGATTCTTGATCTGCTCAAATACGTGCTTTCGGAAGGGAAAGCATTTTGAGATCTGCCTGACTATTTGGTGCTCGTGGACTTTACGGTCTCCAGCGCTTTCTCAATGGTCTTGGAGAGGGCTGGCCCGCGGACAGTGTCGCCGGTGGCGAGGATTTTACCGGTGTTGCCGTCCACGAGGAAAGCGCGAGGAATGGAATCGATGTAATAGAGCTGGCCGACGGCGGCGCTCCAATATTTGCCATCATAGACCTGCGGCCACGGCATGTTCTTGGCTTTGGTAAAGCTTGCGAGCTTCGCCTCTGCATTCGCCTGGTCCAGGCTGATCCCGAGGACTTCCAAGCCCTTGTCGTGGTAGGTTTCGTAATTCTTGGTCAGGTTCGGGAGTTCGGCCACACAAGGTCCGCACCACGTCGCCCAAAAATCGAGCATGACGAGCTTGCCTTTGTAGTCCCCAGGAAATTTAACGGTCTTGCCATCAGTCGTTTTCGCTTCGAACTCGACGGCCTTTTGGCCGACGGCGAGACTCGGAGCCGGTTTGGTCTCGGCCACGGTCTGTGAGGATTTGATGACGTTAAAGCGGTCGCCCTTGGCGGAAAGGTCGGCCAGTTCGTAGGTAGTGCCTCCGATATTAAACGGCTTGCGCACGTCGAATTTCTCGGAGCGCCCGTCATATTTTCCATCCTCGTTGATGTCAACGAGCAGGTTCACACCGGAGACTTTCGCCTTCGTGTTTCCACGGAAATCGCCCGAGGCCAAATCGTCCGCCAGAATTGCTTTGTACGACTTTTCACCAAGTTTGATTTCGCCGATGTGCGCGTAGTCAGTGTAGTAAAACAGCACGTCCTTATATTGCGGACGGCGGGTGTCGTTTTTATCGAACCGGTACATCGCCAGATGAACTTTCACCTTCTCCTCGCCGTAAGTGACTTCCAACATGGCTCCGCCCGAGGATTGTTTGAGGGCCTGGCCGCCAGGCGCGGCTGGCATCTCGCGGGTTTTCCAGTCGGCGGCCGCGTCATCGGTCAAATCGCCATTGCCATTGCTATCCACAAATAACTTCCATGGCTTGTCCTCGGGTTCGTCGACGATGACGATAACCTGGGTTTTGGATTCGGCCGGTCCAATCTTGAGCGTGCCGTACATTGGAGATGCGAGATCTTCCGGGGCCTTTTTGAGAGAGGATGGACGTTCGGAGGAAAGCTTGAGGGATTGTGGCATGTACCCACCCAATTTCGCGGTCGCGCCCTTGGGCACGAGCGGCAACTTGGTTTCGTCCGCCAAAACAGTGAAGGTTAGCGAGGTGATTGCGGCCATGACCGCGCCGGAGGTGAGATGAACCAGGAACCGACTGGATTGAGTTCTCATGGGCTAAACTGTCGCATGGAGACGGGCATTCTGTAAACATTATTCCAAAGAGTGGGCCTTGCCTGTTGAGCTCCTTGCAAGTATTGCCTCGTCTTCCGTCCATTTTCCTTGTTTCTTGCTCTTAGATTCCTTTCATGCACGACGCCGACGAGCTTTCCAATCATACGCAACGCAGAAGAAGTCTGTTTTGGAAGGCGTTTTGGCTGTCGTGCATGATTCTAACGAGCGGCATGGTCATGATTGTCGTGTGGAGCTTTCAATCAACCGCTCCAGACTCCTTAAGACTCCTAAGGCTCCGCGGCGAGGTGTTTGTATCCAAATTCAGACACGGGAGCGAGCATGCGAAAACCATCACCGCACGACGGTCATTGGCCATTGAACTTAGAAGGCAACATAGCAACGCGGCCGCCGTGGAAGAATTACGACGACTGATCGAGGACGAATCCCGCATTTTTGGACCTGAGGAATCGACAACGCTTCGCCTGCATCACGCCTTAATTCTCTGGCTTGAGCAGGATGGAAAACTCATGGAACTGGAGTCTGAATACAGGTCAATGGTCGCTCACTATGAACGGAAGGGAGGTCTTGGAGACTACAACACTCATGCAAGCCTGCTCGTGTTGTGCCGCTTTTTGCTAAAGGAAAGCAAACCTGCGCAAGCTGAGGAGATTTCACACAGTATGTTCGAGCGGGCGCAAGAAAGCTTGGCAAACGAACCTCGTAAACTGGACGTCTACAAAACTCTTTTCCAAACGATACATAAGCAAAAAATGTTGTACCATAGTCTTTGGGTTTTCGGCTCTGGTTCAAATTCGCCGTACTCACCATTTTATTCCAGTGACCTCGGCGCGGTACCTGTCCGCACAAACAATCCTGTGAGCAAATAAGTTTAGAGGCCCGGAAGCAGACCAGGATTTAACGGAAATCTTAGAGCTCGTTATCACGAATTAGACTCATGTTCTTTGCGTTTGGCCTCTTTGAAAAAAACCGCTAGGCAATGAATGGGGAGTTGTTATGCTTGGCGCGATCATCGAAAGGCAATTATGCACGCGCGCACTATATCCATCCTCCTCGCTTCCATCTGTATTTTTGGCACGGTCACCGCTGACGCCGCACTGCCCGTAGTCGAAACGGTGGATTGGCAGCCGTTCTCGGCGCAGGTCAAGCGGCTGATTGAAGCCACGGACAATCTCGGCATTCCCCTGCCCGCCGATACGAAATCCAAGGTGGAAGCCGCGCTCGCGGAAAAGGATGGCAAATCAGCCATCAAAAAAATCCAGGACCTTCTCGATCCGCAATGCCTTTTCGGCATCACCATCAATCCGGAGATGCGCGTGAAAGTGGCGCAGGGCGCAGCCAAACCGGAATTGCTCGAACAAGGCTGGCGCACTTTTCTCGTCAAGGTGCATAACGAATCCGGCACCACCGCCCAGCTTAAAGTCGAGAGCCCGAATGCAAAGTCTCTGAGCGGTTCGCCGCAGAGCGATGTTCAAAACCGCTGGCTGGATCTCGCGCCGGTGGATCAAGCGCCTCTTAAGAAAGCGTTGAGTGGATTGGCGCTGGAGTATCGCCTGGTCCAACTCCTCAGCCGCGATGCCGGGAAACGCGAAGCCAAAATTGCCTTCAACGTCGGACAGGGCACGCAGGACCTCGGCTTTCGCAGCGAGGCTGATGTGCTCTTTGATTGCCTGCCGGCGCACGCGGTCACGCTCCGTGTGAAGGATGAGAATGGCGAACCGACGACGGCTTCGTTCGTGATCAAGGACAACCGGGGCCGGGTTTATCCTCCGCAAACTAAAAGGCTCGCGCCGGACTTTTCGTTTCATTCGCAGATTTACCGGCAGGACGGCGAATCGGTGCGGCTGCCTTCCGGCAAATATACAGTTGAGTTTTCGCGCGGTCCGGAATCGCTGACGAGGACGACGTCGTTCACGGTCGGTGACGCGCCCACCGAACTTTCGTTCAAAGCGGAACGTTGGATTGATCCATCGAAGCAAGGTTGGTGGTCGGGCGATCATCACATCCACGCCGCCGGTTGCGCGCATTATGAGAAGCCGACGGAAGGCGTGCTGGCCAGCGACATGATTCGCCAGGTGGTGGGGGAGGATTTGAAAGTGGGCGCGAACCTGACCTGGGGTCCGTGCTTCGATTATCAGAAGCAGTTTTTTTGCGGCACGATCGACAAAGTTTCGCAGTATCCGTATTTGTTGCGTTACGACATCGAGGTTTCCGGGTTTGGTTCGCACAACTCGGGGCACCTTTGCCTCCTGCGGCTCAAGGACCAGATGTATCCCGGCGGCGATTCCAAGAAACATTGGCCGACCTTGTGCCTGAACACACTGCGTTGGGCGAAGGCGCAAGGGGCGTTGTGCGGTCCGGCGCATTCGGGTTGGGGTCTGGAATTGAAGGGCAGTGAACTTCCGAATTTTACCGTGCCGAAGTTCGATGGCATCGGCGCCAATGAATATGTCATGGATGTGACGCACGAAGTGCCCGGGCCTGACGGCAAGCTCGTGCCGGCGGTGGATTTTCTTTCGATGGTGGATACGCCTTACGTGTGGGAATTGAACATCTGGTATCACACCTTGAATGCGGGTTTCCGCACGCGCATTAGTGGCGAGACAGATTTTCCATGCATCTACGGCGAGAAGGTTGGGTTGGGCCGCAGTTATGTGAAGCTCGATAACAAACTCGATTACGAGGAATGGTGCGAAGGGATTCGCCAGGGACGCAATTATGTGAGCGACGGCAAGAGTCACTTGCTCGATTTCAAAGTCAACGACGTGGTGATGGGCGAACGCGGCAGCGAACTCGCCCTTTCCAAGGCCGGTCCGGTGACAATCAAAGCCCGAGTGGCGGCGCGGCTGCCGGAGAAGGCGAATCCCGCGCTGCAAAAGCTGCCTTACCCGCAAAAACCGTATTGGGACGTCGAGCGAGCGCGCATTGGCGAAACGCGGCAGGTACCGGTGGAGGTGATTGTGAATGGATTTCCGGTGGCCAAAACGAACATTGACGCCGACGGCACTTACAAGGACCTGAGTTTCAATGTGGACATCAAGAAGAGCAGCTGGGTGGCCCTGCGCATTCTGCCTTCGGCGCATTCAAACCCGATCTTTGTGCTCGTGGATGGAAAGCCGATTCGCGCCTCCCGTCAAAGTGTGGAGTGGTGCATGAAAGCGGTCGATCAATGCTGGTCGCAAAAGGAACGGCACATCGCCGCCGGGGAACTCGAAGGCGCGAAGAAGGATTACGATCACGCGCGGGTCGTTTACAAAAAACGGCTGGAGGAATGCCCGGCGGAGTAAGAGGCCGAGGCGTTTGACCAAGTGAAGGCAAAGCCTGGGCCAGTGATGGAGTACTAGCGGACGGAAGATTCGGGCATGGGAGACGCGGCTATTTGCTGCATGGCACGCTGAAACTGTGCCTCCCAGGCCTGCAATTGGATGGGATTGTCCTTATGGACCTCCTGGGCTTGCTGAAACGTGAACTTGGCGAGCGCGGTTGCCTCTTCAACCCTCCCCAAAGCAGCCACTTGCTGCGGCACCCCGAGCGCATAGAGCCTTAATCCAGAAGGCTCCAACCCGGCCTGGCGGTGACTATCGTTCAATGCACTGCGGATTAGCGTCACGGCTTCGTCTCGTTTCCCTTCCAAAAAGAGACACCCGGATATTTCGACGAGAGCATAAAAGGATTCGAGACTATTAGCGCCATGCACTCGCTGCTGGCTCGCCAGGTTCGCGCGATATTGGTTCTCCGCTGCTCCATAGGAGCCTTGGGCGAACAGGGCCTCCGCCAATAACCACCGGGCAAGCTGCGTTTGCTGACTGTCGCGCCCGAATCTAATCTGGCTTTGCAGTACGCTGGCACGCAACTTCCAGATCTTTGCGAACCCGGGCATGGTGTCCGAGTTGTCCCACTTGAAGATGAGGAAGACACCAGCAAGGATGAGCAGCGTCATCCCCAAAATAATCCAACGAAGGAGCTGCCGCGGACGGCGCGGTTTGGTAGTCGAACAATGATTGGTTTGCACAGTAGTGCGGGTTTTCCGGAATCCCTTGGTGGAAGCAGAATATTGTATCAGATCCGCGCAGAATGTCCATGCTCGGATTTGGCGGTTTTCCGAAGTAATGGGCTCGTTTCGGACTAGTGTTGCGAGGGGATGCCGTACAACCGTGTAGTGAAATTTGTGCGGCCGTGGGCGTTCTGGGCTTCAAAAAGGAGAAGATAAAGAACGTCAGGTTGCAGGAGTTCTGGACGCGAGTTGGCAACCGCTGGCTTCATCCTGGAAATTTTCTGCCCATAGAAGAAGGACTTGGTCGGGACGGAGTTTGAATCGGAAACGAGATGCCAGAGTGAGGTTGCGGATTTGTTGGTCTTGTAATCATCCGCGGAGAAGACCCGCACCTGCTTCAACTGATACGGCGCATCGAACCGGAAGCCTACGCCGTAAGCTGACAGAGATTTGGCCCCTACAGCGTCTCCGGGTCGCACAAGATGCACCGCGATTGGAATGGATCGGGTGCGCCCGCTTTCTGCGAAATATTTATGGCCGAGAAAACCGGTCAACAAGCTCGCGAGCACCAGCCCAACTCTGATGAGCCACTTATGTCTCGTGTGCCATCCAGACTTGTTGTTGCCGGGACCTTGGATCATCGCAGCAGACAGTGGCACGAAGTGTCGACGGGTTCAATGCAATAGGCGCGGGCGTTTCGAATTCGAAATAATCGCCAAAGATAATAATAAAAAAAACGTGCAGTTGCGGAGATCGGTGATAGCGTGGGTCGGGGAAAATTCCAAGAACCTAACAAGAGAGCAATTTACATAAGGAAACAAAGGATGGGAGCGATGGGAAATATTCCAAGATTCAAATTCCAAGCTCCAAAAAAAATCCAATGTGTAGAAGATCCAATGGAAAACGAGGCCGTGGATGTTCGTAGGACCCGTCCGCTGGTCGAAGGTCTGCTGGCTGGAAGCCGGCGATACGGCAGACTGGAAGTCTGCGCTACGGCGCGGCGATGGATGTCGAAGAATCCAGTATGAGAACCGCGAATGAACGCCGATGGACGCGAAGAGGAACGCAGGAACGGATTCGTTGGACAGGATGTCAGGATTTGCAGGATGGACTTTGGGTGGGTTTGGTTTCTGGACGATTTGTGGACGCCACCTTATCCGCGTCCCCTGTTCTTCCGGACGGGCAGTCTTTCCAGGGAGAGGAGGCTGTTTCTCAGTCATTCGCACCTTTTCGCACCAGTTCGCACCTGCCGCAGTTGGTTGACCAACGGGGCCCAGCGTGCTATACGATTTGCCGGATGGGGTCGCGCGGGTTAAATTGGAAACAGAAGGATCTGGAAAGGATTCAATGCCAAAATTGATTGCCAAATCGCTGGAGGGCTACGAGATCAGTCCGTTCTATTACTTGCGCCTGGGCACGAACCGCATCGGTCGCGATTCGGCCAACCACTTGCGCATCGAGCATCCCACCATTTCGTCGTCGCATTGCGAAATCACCTGGCTGGATGAAGGGGTGGTAAAGATCAAGGATTGCGGTTCGACTAATGGAACGTTCATCGATGGAACTCCGATCAATGAAGGGAAGTTGAAGGAAGGACAGGTGCTAAGGCTGGGTGACGTGGAATTGACTTTGGATTCGGTGGAGGCGCAGATTTCGGTTCCGAAGACCAATGTGCCCAAACCAAAACCAGGGTTGCTGGCGGATGGTTCGATCCCGTGCATCAGCGACCACAACGTGGCGGCGGTTTATCTTTGCAAGAAATGTAAAAAAGAGTTTTGCACGGGTTGCATCCATCAACTGCATCGGGTGGGTGGGAAATTATTGAGACTTTGCCCGGAGTGCAGCGGGGAATTGGAATATTTGCCTGGAAAAGAGCCTCGAAAGCCGAAGAAACGTTCGTTGCTTGGCAGGGTTAAGGATGCATTGACCCCGAAGAAACGGAAGAAAACGGAGAAAGTCTAAGGATTCTCCAACTTGAAGGTCAAAAAATAGTAAAAACAGTCATTGACACATATGCTAACTTTTGGTGTCATCTGCGTCCCTTTTTGGGACTGAATTTATGTATGCTGTGATTGAAACTGGCGGGAAGCAATACCGCGTGAGCCCCGGCGAAACTCTGGAAGTGGATCGCCTGGATTCGGAAGCTGGCAAAACCGTGAAATTGGATCGAGTTTTGCTCGTTTCGAATGACGGCAAATTATCGGTTGGCGCTCCAACTGTGTCCGCGGCGAGCGTCGTAGCTGATGTCGTGGAGCATATTCGCGGCGATAAGAAAGTGGCTTTCAAGATGAAGCGCCGGAAAGGTTTCCACAAGACAATCGGGCATCGTCAAGAGCTAACCCGGATAAAGATTGCTGAGATTAAGGTATAAGATATGGCACACAAGAAAGGTCAAGGAAGCGTCCGGAATGGACGAGACAGCGTAAGCAAACGCTTGGGAGTCAAGCGCTTTGGTGGTGAAGTGGTGCGCGCGGGAAGCATTATTGTGCGTCAGCGCGGCACGAAGTTTGTGGCGGGTAGCAACGTCGGCACAGGCCGTGACTGGACGCTGTTCGCCCTCGTGGACGGCAAGGTTGCTTTCGAGAAGAACAGCCGTCGCGTGAACATTGTTCCGGTGGCGACTGGCGAGCAGCCGGCCTCGAACAATTAACGTGGTTCGAACCTCATTTTGGCGAGGCCAAAAGCCTCGCCTTTTTTGTTTTCATGGGGCACTTTCTGCCAAGTTAATGGGCACGGTTTGGAGGTCCATTCGGAGCCCTCAAGTTCAAGGCGGAAGCCCCCTCTGTTCATGTTTGTTGATGAGATAAAAGTCTTTGCCCAAGCCGGGCACGGAGGAAAGGGATGCGTGGCATTCCATCGCGAGGCTTTCATCGCCAAGGGCGGACCGAGCGGCGGCAATGGCGGGCGCGGCGGCGATGTTATTCTTCAAGCGGACCATGACTTGAACAACCTCATCCAGCAATTCTTCAATCCGCGTTTGATAGCGGAGCGAGGTGTTGGGGGCATGGGTAAGGGAATGGATGGACCGGCCGGCAAGGATCTGATCATCAAGGTGCCGTGCGGAACTTTGGTTTGGAAATTGGCTGAGGAGATTTCTGCAGAGGAGGACGAGGATGGTTCGGACGAGGCGCATTCAAAGGCGATTCCGTTGAGCACGGGAAAGCGACCGGTCATTCGCCACTCCGGCGGCCAGCGTGCCATGGAGATTCAGCTGGATGAAGATGAGGAGACGGGCACTGAGGTGCGCGATGCGAGGAAGGGCGAATTAGTCACCGACCTGACCCAGGATGGGCAGACGTTTGTCCTGTGCAAAGGAGGGCGCGGCGGTTTGGGGAACCGCAACTTCGCCACGGCGCGCAATCAGACTCCACGATTCGCGCAACCGGGCGAGCCGGGCGAGGAAGGGAACTATCTGTTGGAGTTGCGGATTATCGCAGAGGTGGGATTGGTTGGTTATCCCAACGCTGGAAAATCCACACTTCTGAAAGCCATTTCAAAAGCACGGCCGAAAATTGCGCCGTATCCATTCACCACGCTGCATCCGCAGATTGGGATCGTGGAGTATCCAGATTTCCACCGGCTCACGGTGTGCGACGTGCCTGGGTTGATCGAAGGCGCGCACAACAATGTCGGGCTGGGCCACAAATTTCTACGGCACATTCAGCGCTGCAAAATTCTGGCCATTCTTTTGGACATGGCGGGTATCGATGGGCGCGAACCGTGGGATGATTACCGGCAGGTGTTGAAGGAGTTGGAGCTTTACGATCCGGCGTTGCTGAAGAAGCCGAGATTGGTGGTGGCGAACAAGATGGACGAGGCGGTTGCCGAAGCGAAGCTGAAGACGTTCAAACGCAAGGTGCCGAAGACGAATGTCCTTGGCATTTCGGCCGAACTGGATGATGGGGTGGACAAGTTCAAGGAGCTCATTCGTGAAATGGTCCAGGGCAAGCCACGCAAAAGGCGATGATCCCCTGCCCCACCATGCTTTGCCGATTCGCGACAAGTGGATGCACTAGCCAATTTTCTTTCGTGCCCCGTTTGGGGCGTTTGCTTAACATACCGGGTTTATGCTGAAAGCTGGAATAGTCGGGTTGCCGAATGTGGGAAAGTCCACGCTGTTTAATGCCGTCACGCGCACGCGCAAGGCGGAAGCGGCCAATTATCCTTTTTGCACCATCGATCCAAACGTAGGCATTGTGACGGTGCCTGATGCGCGGCTCGAACCGCTGCGGAAAATCGCCAAGACGTCCGTGGTGATTCCGGCGGCGGTTGAGTTCGTCGATATCGCGGGATTGGTCAAGGGCGCGGCGCAAGGCGAAGGGCTGGGCAATAAGTTTCTCACGCACATCCGCGAAGTCGACGCCATCGTGCAGGTGGTGCGCTGCTTTGAAGATGCGGACATTCATCATGTGGCGGGAAACATCGATCCGATTCGAGACATTGAAACAATCATAACCGAACTGGTGCTGGCTGATTTGGAGGCGGTGAACAAGCGGATCGAGCGTGGCGCGAAAGATGCCAAGCGCGGCGACAAAGTTGCGCTCGCCGAGGAAGCAGTGCTGAAGAAATTTCAGCCGCACCTAAACGCGGGCAAGCCCGGCATCACTCTCGAACTTACTCCGGAGGATAAACAAATCGCCAAGGGCTTCTTCCTGCTAACGGATAAGCCGACGATTTTCGCTGCCAACGTGAAGGAGAAGGACCTTGCCACCGCCGATACAAATCCGTTCGTGCTCAAGGTTCGCGAATACGCCCGCACGCATCATGGTTGCGAGACGGTGGTGATCAGCGCCCAGATTGAAAGCGATCTCATCGATCTGACGCCCGAAGAAGCATCCGAGTTTCTGAAGGAACTTGGGGTCAGCGAATCCGGCATTGGTGCGTTGATTCGGGCCACTTACCATTTGCTTGGGTTGCGCACCTATTTCACCGCTGGCGAAAAAGAAGTGCGCGCCTGGACTATTCATGTGGGTGATACCGCGCCGAAAGCGGCCGGCGTCATTCATAGCGATTTTGAACGTGGCTTCATCAAAGCGGAAACGGTGGCCTACGATGATTTGGTGAAGTGTGGTTCCGTCGCCGCCGCGCGCGAAAAAGGATTGTATCGCATGGAAGGCAAAGAATACGTGGTGAAGGATGGAGACGTGCTGTTGTTCAAGTTCAACGTGTGAGTTGGAGTGATCTATCTCGATCATCAATCGACCACGCCGGTGCTGCCGGAAGTGTTCGAGGCCATGCAACCGTTATTCGCAGCGCAATTCGGCAATCCCTCCTCCCTGCATAGCCACGGGCTGCGCGCGCGCGATGCCATGAACATTGCGCGGGAACAAATCGCCCGCCTCATTAACGCCGAATCCCCTGAGGAAATCATTTTCACTTCCGGAGGCACGGAGGCGACTAACGCCGCCGTCAAAGGCGCGGCGTTTGCGAACCAACGCCAGGGCAAACACATCGTCCTCAGCGGCATTGAGCATCCGGCTGTTCTCAATTCCGTGGAGTTCCTGAGCAAGCAGGGTTTCACCTCGACAAAGGTGAGCCCGGATCGCGAAGGCCGGATTGCGCCGGATGCAGTCGAAGCGGCTTTGCAGAAGGACACGATTCTGATTTGTGTGCATCACGCCAACCATGACATCGGGACCATACAACCAATTCATGAGATTGGCCGCATCGCTGCCGAACGAGGCATTCCGTTTTTTGTCGATGCCGTGGCGAGTGGAGGCTGGGCCGCAATTGATGTGCAAGCACTTGGCATTTCGTTGCTCTCGCTTGCTCCGCACCGGTTTTATGGCCCCAAGGGAATCGGCGTGCTTTATCGCAATCGCCGGACGCGGCTCGAAAGCCTTATCCATGGGGGTATTCAGGAACAAGGCCGGCGAGCGGGAACCGAGAATGTTCCTGGCATTATTGGCGCGGGGGTGGCCGCGGAACTGGCCCAGCGCAAACTTGATTCGCGCATCACCCACGTGGCAACGCTCCAGCGTCAACTTTGGGAAGAACTTCGCGCCAGGATTCCGCATATTCACCTGAACGGACCAGAGCCTGGCCCAAATCGGCTTGCCACGAACCTTAACGTGAGCTTTGAGTTCATTGAAGGTGAAGGCGTCGCATTGATGGCTGACATGCAAGGATTGGCGGTCGCCAGCGGCGCAAGTTGCGTGAGCAAATCATTAAAGGCTTCGGCGGTGCTGACGGCGATTGGAGTTCCGCAAGCCCTGGCGCTGGGAAACATCATCCTTTCGCCCGGGATTCATAACACCGCCGCCGAGACGACCACCGCGATTGAGGTGCTGGAGCGCGTCGTGAAGAAACTTCGCGGCATGTCGCCCAGTTGGGAGGAATTTATGCGCGAATCCGGCTCGAAGGGCTAATGTGTTGAAAGGCCGGTAGGATTCGTGTTTTATCAGCCGTTCCGAAAATGAATCAAGAGACGATTACAAATGCGCTCAAGGGCGTGAAGTATCCGGGCTATTCGCGAGACATCGTCTCGTTTGGCCTGGTCAAAAACGTTGCCGCTGAGAATGGCGCGGTCAGCCTCAGCCTGTTGCTGACCACACACAATCCCCAGGTTGCCCAACAACTGAAAGCCGATTGCGAGACAGCCCTGAAAGCGCTTCCCGACGTGCGATTGGTGCATGTGGAAGTGAATATGCCGCCCGCGCCACAAGCGTCCGGGCAATCGCCTGGTCCTTGGGCCAACCAAAACCGCGTTCCTGGCATCAAAAGGATTGTCGCTGTCGCCAGCGGCAAGGGTGGGGTCGGCAAAAGCACTTGCTCAGTCAACCTGGCCTGCGCCCTGCATCATTTGGGCGCGAAGGTGGGGTTGTTGGATTGCGACATTTATGGGCCCAGCGTTCCGCTCATGATGGGGATCAACCAGCGACCAACCATCAGCGAACGCGAGAAGATGATCCCGCCTTCCAACCATGGCATCCGCTTGATGAGCATGGGTTTCCTAATTGATGGCGACCAACCTGTCATCTGGCGCGGTCCGATGATCATGAAGACCATCCAGCAGTTCTTCTCGTCGGTGGAATGGGGTGACCTTGATTATCTGCTGGTCGATTTGCCACCCGGCACCGGTGACGCCCAACTCTCGCTCTGTCAGACAGTTCCGTTGGATGGCGGAGTGATTGTAACCACCCCTCAGGAAGCTTCGCTGGGGGTGGTTCGCAAGGGAATCGCGATGTTGGTGAAGGTAAATGTGCCTATCCTGGGCATCATTGAAAACATGAGTTACTTCACAACACCGAATGGCGAAAGGGTCGAGATTTTTGGCCATGGCGGGGGCCGAAATGAGGCTGAAAGGTTGCAGGTTCCTTTTCTTGGCGAAATACCGATATATACTGAGATACGGATGGGTGGGGATAAGGGCAAGCCAGTGGCGTCAGAACCGAACAGTCCGGCTGGGCAGGCGTTTGTAAATATTGCAAAAGCGTTGCAGGCGGGATTGAAGTAAATACCTGAATATCAATTAGATATGAAGATACGAAGCAGTTTTGAGTTGTCATCCAATCGTAACCTGTTAGGCTCAGGGTATTCAGAAGTAACACGACCGCCTATGAGCGATATGCGCGATGCTTCAAACGGGAGCGACCTGCTCAAGAACTCCTCTTTGTACCGGGAGTTTCAGGCGGAAAGGGATGAGATCCTCAAGCATAAGTGGATTGAGTCTGAGAAGGCGGGTTACGACATAGGGTTCGAGCGGGCGTTGACCGATTGGATTGTCAAACATCGCTCGAAGTGGCGGAAAGGCCGCCAACTGCCCGCTCCGCAGAATTGATTTTCAACGTCGGTTGCATCCTTTAACGCGTTCCTGTGAGAGCGCTAAGGAAGCGATGAACAAGCTTTTACATTTACATCGAATCGGCTCAGGCCGGTTCGATTTTTTTTATGCCTGAGAAAAGCGTGATTCTCGATGCTGCGGCGGTCCATCGTATCCTGACCCGGATTGGGCACGAAATCGCCGAACGCAACGAGCAAAGCCAGGCGGTGGTTATTCTTGGCCTGCAGCGCGGCGGCGTTCATCTGGCGGCGCGGCTGGGTTCCATTCTGAAGGGCATTTGGAATCATCCCGTGCCCGTTGGCACCCTGGACGTGAGCATGCACCGAGACGACCTTGGCGAACAACCCGCGCCGAACATTCAACCCACTTCCATCCCGGCGGACATTACGGGCAAAACGGTGGTGCTCGTGGATGACGTGCTCTTCAGCGGCCGCACCACGCGCGCGGCGCTAGATGCGCTGAATGATTTCGGACGACCCCGCCGCATTCAATTGGCGGTGCTGATTGACCGGGGCCATCGCGAGCTTCCAATCAAACCTGATTTTGTCGGGAAGAATGTCCCAACTTCGCTGCACGAACGAATCGACGTCCGGCTGAAGGAGACGGGCGACACGGATGGAGTCTATCTGGAGAAATTGACATGATGTGGAACCGGAAACACCTGCTGGATATCGAGTCGCTGAGCGCGGAAGAAATCATGCTGGTGCTCGACACCGCACGCGCCTTCAAAGCGGTCGGTGAACGCGCGATCAAAAAGGTGCCGGCGTTGCGCGGCAAGACGGTGATCAATCTGTTCATTGAACCTTCCACACGCACGCGGATCAGCTTTGAACTTGCCGCGCTCCGGTTGACCGCCGACGTCATCAATTTCACAGCGGAAGCTTCCTCGCTCAAAAAGGGCGAGACGTTGAAAGATACGGCGCGTAATCTTGAGGCGCTCAATGCAGACATCATTATCATTCGCCACAGCGCCACCGGAGCGCCACATTTTCTGTCACGATTCCTTAAAGGCAGCGTCATCAATGCGGGTGATGGAGCCCATGAACATCCGACCCAGGCGCTTTTGGACACGCTGACCATCGTGGAAAAGAAGGGCCGCATCGAAGGCCTGAATGTGACCATCCTTGGCGACATTCTCTACAGCCGCGTGGCGCGCTCCAATATTTGGGCGCTCACCAAGCTTGGGGCGAAAGTCACGCTCTGCGGTCCGTCCACATTGGTGCCCAAGATTTTCGAGAAGATGGGATGCCGGGTTACGCATAATGTGGAGGATGCAATCGCTGAAGCTGATATCATCAATCTGTTGCGCATTCAGCACGAACGCCAACGAAAGACAATGTTCCCGAGCATTGGCGAATACACGAGCCTCTTCGGGTTGACCAAGGCCCGGCTGGCCAAGACGCGTCCGGATGTGTTGATCATGCATCCCGGCCCAATCAATCGCGGTGTGGAAATTGACAGCGAGATTGCTGATTCCCATCGCTCCGTGATTCTCGAACAAGTGACCAACGGTTTGGCCGTTCGTATGGCGGTTTTGTTTCTCGTCAGCGGCGGGAAGGGCCCGCAGGAAATCGCGGCTTGAGAATAAATAAGTTGCAAAGGCTCCGGGTTCGGGACTTTATTGGCTTCGATGGATTCTGATTTTCTCGAGCCCGCCGGCCTGACCGTGACGGTCGATCGCGTCGTTTACCAACCCGACGCGGAGACGCCGGATGAGCGCCCGCACTGCTTCGTTTATTTCATCAGCATCCACAACAACACAGACGGTCCGATTACGCTCAAGGGCCGGAAATGGGTGGTGACCAACTCGCGCGGCGAAGTCACCGCCGTGGAAGGCGACGGCGTGGTCGGCGAGCATCCGACCATTCAACCGGGGCACAAGTTCAGCTATAACAGTTACCATCTTTTGGATTCGAAATCGGCCATCGCCGAAGGAAGCTATCTGGGGGTCGATGCGCAGGGGCGGAAGGTGCTCGCCCGCATTCCTCCGTTCAAGATGCTCGTTCCAAAATAAGCGGTTTCGGCCAGGCGATTCAAAATCGCTTTGGACAACGGCTGACGCTCTCCTTATACTGCCGCGCACATTCGATATGAGATTGAGTCCATTATTTCCGTTCCTGGTGGTTTTGTTGATGGTGAGTTCGATATATACCGCCTGGGCAGCTGTTTATCATTATGTGACGGTCAAGCAAATCACAGACTTGCGCAACCGGCAGATCCGTGAGCTGCAAGTCCGCGACACAGCCTACATTTTGGGACAGGAAATGATCTTATTCAGCGCCACCAATACAAGTTTGGACCCGATACTGCGTGAATTTGAATTGAAGTCTGTTCCGACAAACAGCCCTGCCGCCCCCAAATAAGCCAGCTCCGTAATCAACCATGGATTCTCCAACCAATATCTCTCCAGAGCGTCTTCCCCTCCCCGCAGAGCCGACGGTGGCCGGGCTTTACCGGCAGTATCAGGTGTTGAGCAATCTCTTCCTGATCACGCTGATTGCACTGGTGATCCTCAGTTTGGGGGTCAATGTCTATTTCTACAAATCCATGAAGTTTGTCGGTTTGCAATTACGCATGGAACAGCTTTCCTACCAAATGTCCGTGCGGGGGAAGTCGGATTTCGAAACCAAAACCGAACCCATTATCCATAACTTCATGTTGAAGCTGCAAGACTATGCTGCGACGCATCCGAATTTGACGCCAATATTGGAAAGGTACCGGCCAATCCTCGGTCCATACATGCGCGCACCGGGCAACCTCCCTGCCACTCCGAGCACGCCATCGCAGCCTCCACAACCCGAACGGAAGTAAGACCGTTCCTGGTTCGGTCGAGGATGTAAGGAAGCTCAGCGCGGGATCTTCACCCCACATTCAGGACAGAACTTTGCAGTGGCACTGTGAGCGTGCTGGCATTGACCGCAAATGACGAGGGCATTTTTGACCCGGCTGCTGATCATCAAATTCCGGATGTAGGGAATCCAGGTGAACGCATAGGCAAAGATAAAAATCGAATCGTGGGTGTGAATCCCATAGACGAGCAAGCAGAGGGAACCGCCGAGGCTGAGCCACCAGAAAGCGTTGGGGACCACGACCGCTTGTTTCTTTTCAGTTGCCCACCATTGGATAAAAAACCGCGAGAAGAAAATGGCATTGCCCAACCAGCCCACGGCCTTCCACACGTCAAGATCGACGCCCAACAAGGAAGTTTGAGCCGCCAGCACGCACACGGATGCATCCATATTCCGAGTGATTAAGCCTCAAGGGTATGTTAGTGACAAATCAAAATCCGATTTGTGGGGCAATTGAGCAATCAGTAAGTAAACGTTACGGCCAGCACCGCGTTGTAGAGGAACGAGTCGATCCGCCCTGGATTGGCGGTTGAATTGTAACCCGGCACCGGGTCCGTATTGCGACGATAGAGATCGCGGTAGCCGCGTCCGGGCACCAGCGCGCCAAAACCCGTCGAGATAATGATGTTGTCTGTCAGCAGCGGGCGATATTGAAAGCCAATGCTGCAATCCAGGCCGATCTCGTGATCGATTTTGTCCGTGAGCAGCGCGGTTTTGAGAGTGTCGGTCTCGGCGAACCGCAAGTAGTTCACATTGATGAAACTTCGCAGCTTCGGTGTGAGGTCCATTTCCGTGCCCAATCCAAACAGGAAAAGGCCGGGGTTCACAAAGTTTGACTGCCCTTCCGATTTGCTCGTGCGCAGGGTTGGCACCAGGCTGTTGCGCTGCTTCAAGTTCACCGCCGTCCCGGCGAGGTTGAAACCCTGGTGCACATAAAAGCTGAAAGGCCCGCCTGTGAAATTGGGGTTGTCGAAGATGGTATCGAACCCATTCGCCTGACCATCGCGGGCATTGCCATCGCCAGAGGCATAGAAGAACGACCCCTTGTAGCGCAACCAGTCCCGATCATACGACACTTCCAGCGCAGCCATCTGCGCGTTAATGTCCACCGGCCGACCAGCCAGTCCATTGAAACTGTCGTGCCCGAGCGCCTCATAAAACGCATGACTGACGTTAAATCGTCCGATATGCCCATCCCCGGCCCACCCGAGATAATAGGACTGGAGGTCGTGCGGTCGGACGGTTCCGATGGGCGCGGGCCGGACGATATTCCCATTGCGGTCGTAGTGGGTTCTGCCGTCATCGAAGTTTGCGTGGAAACTGAGTTGCGCGGTGTAGCCTTTCCACAAAAAATCCTGGCGGTACAGGTTCGCGATGACGATGCGCTGCTCGCGTTCGTCAAATGAGTTCAACTCGGAGTTCGTGTCCTTTTCCCGCATGTCCAGAACCATCAGGTTGTATTGATACCGGTTGTTATCAATGTTCCCGAACAAGCGCGCACCCGTGTTGATGTCGTTGAAAATAAATCCGCGAAAATCGCTGTTGAAGGGCTGATTGCCAAATCGGGCGGCAATGAAATCGTAATTGGGCGAAAGGTCGTGGAGGTGAACATCCACGAACGCCTCTTGCAGCGCAAAATATTGTCTGAAGCGCGTTGTCCGGCGTGTTCCGGAATAACTATCTAGAGCCGGACCGACCTGCCCATTCAACAAATCATCCACGTCGCCAGGATTAATTACCCCGCCATTGTAAGGCGGCGGAGTGTTGCCGGTGCTGCCGAGCGAACCACCCGGACTCGGAGAGATGACTCCGGTCTCGCGGGCGAAGGTGTAATTGAGATTGATCACCGGTTGCAGATGGATGGCCCATTCGATCGGCTTGAAAGCCGTTTCGCCTTTGAACAGGTCCAAGCTGAGTCCAAAATTATTTTGCAACGCCAATTGATCGCTCTTGCCGAAAAACTCGACGCCTCCCGGCTGGGCGCTGCTAATGCCGCTGGCCGTGGGTAGGCTGCGCGCTTCCACTTCAAGTTGCGCCGAGGCGGTCAGGTTCAGAAAGAGATCCTGGCCAATGATTGGCGCATCGCCTTTGAGATAGCTTTGCTTGTACGGATGCCAGAGCAGCGGACGCGGCGTCTCATATGGCGTCTCGGTTTCTCCGCTGGTGTAACGCCGCCAGGGCGTGAAACCGACCCGCCAGCGATCCGGCATCGGCACGGAATTGCTGAAGGACGCGCCTGATTGAAAATTCGTCGGATATTCTGGCAGATGAAAATCGTAAGGGATGCGCTGATTCGCCCGGGTGTTCCAGCGTGGAAGCAACATATCATCGCGCAACGGCGGTATGGAATTGGTCGGTGCAGGCGGTGGTTGAGCAGTGGTTATCTCGCTGATCGAAAGCGGCCCGCGCGGCGCCGTTAATTCCGGGCGGATGGCTGGCGGCGCGAATGGCGGCAGCACTCCAAAATTCGTTTTGTAGAATGAAGGGGTTGGCGAAGGTGGCGGATTCTTCGCCCCCGGATCGGGATTGAATGCCGGTGGAAGAGGCAGCGATTGTTCTGGACCGAGTTTTGGTTTTCGTTCCAATCCGGGATCGATTTCTTCAACCGGATGCGGTCTGGCCGGAGTGACAAGCGGATCGGGATTTAATCGTTGGGGCGCCTGCGGTGGAGAATTGGTCGTTGTAACCTGGAACGGCTTTTGGCCGTCAACGTTCGGAACGCCTGGCGTTTGCCGGGGCGGATCATTGGTCACCTGCGAAAGGCCTGGTCCCACAACGCCGAGTGAAACACCGGCACACAACAGACTGCACACGCCGCTGACCGGAAAACGGGTTGCGGTTTTTGGGGTCAACATCACTTTTCGGATGAAACCCGATGCGTTTTGCCGTTGGCAGTGGTGCCCATTTTTGTTAGTCGATTAACAGAGTTGACCAAAACTTCAAAGTGAAAAAGCAATTTGCGCTCCATCGGGCGCACCGCGAGAGACTTCCGCGCACCAAGCGCTCCTCTGCGCCCGCATGCGGAACCCGCCCCTGGTTCATTGCCCCGGTTTTGCTTCTTTTGCTCTGGCAGCCCGTTTCCAGTCGAGCCCAACTCGCGCTCGCTGATGTCCAACAAGTCTTCGCGCAAGCTGTGACGCGTGCCAGCCATGTACTGACAAACGGTGTGGTGGCGGTGACAGACCGGGAGGGAAATGTCCTCGGGGTTTGGAGTGTCAGCGGTTCGACCAACGTGAGTCCAAGTCTCGTAGCCAACGCCATTTCCAAGGCCGGAACAGCAGCGTTCTTAAGCAGCAGACAAAACGCGTTCACTTCACGCACGGCCGGATTCATCGTGCAACAGCATTTTCCACCGGCGGTCAATAACAAGGCACCGGGTCCGCTGGTGGGTGTGAATTTTTCCAATCTTGAATTTTCGGACATCAACAAATTCAAAGGGCCGGGGACTGTCATTACGTTTGGCAGTGCGCCGGGAGGTTCAATTGTGCCTGTGCCCGGAACCTCGCTCGCGGGCGGCCCAGGCGGCCTGCCTCTTTACAAAGCGGGAGAACTTGTTGGCGGAGTCGGCGTTTCTGCAAAGGCAGCCGAATTACCGCAGACCAACCAAACCTACGATGTGACCGAAGACGTGGCACTCGCGGGTCAAACGGGTTTCCAACCCACCAACGCCATCCTTGCTCCGCTCGTCCATATCGACGGTATCAGCGTTCCCTATGCCGCGAGCACCACGATTCTGACCAATGTCATTCCCTTCGGGAGCCTTCCCGGAGTCGCCTTGCCGCCTTATACAATTCAAGGTGCTCCCCTGCCCTTCGCCTATCCGCCGCTGAATCTGGGAGGGCTTTTGGGTGAATTGCGGCAACCCATCATCAACGATCCATTGCCGGGTTCAATCGATGGTCAACCGCGCCTGACTGCCGCCGAAGTGACAAACATCCTCGCGCTGGCTGCGCAACGCACCCGCACCACGCGCGCGGGGATTCGGCTGCCGCGCGGCCGGGCAGCACAGGTGTTCATTACCGTGGTCAACAATCCCGATGCCGACGGCGTCGCCCCCACAGTCCTCGGCACCTTTCGCACTCCTGATGCCACGATTTTCAGCTGGGATGTGGCCGTACAGAAAGCACGCACGGCGGTATTCTTCTCGAACACAAACCGCGCTTACTCGACTCGCACCGTCGGGTTCCTTGCCCAAAGTCTTTATCCACCTGGCATCGGCGGAACCGCTCCCGGACTCTTTTTCGGATTGCAGGAACGGTTTTCGATGTTTCAGGGGACTAATTTGCTCAATGGCGCCGTCGTCACCAATACGCCGACACTCAATCCGAATCTACCCAACGGCATCACCATCTTCCCCGGCGGATTCCCTCTTTATCGCAATGGCGTGCTCGTTGGAGCCATTGGCGTGAGCGGTGATGGTGTGGATCAGGATGACATTATCGCGGCGTCTGGCTCTACCGGTTTTCTCGCGCCAGAACCGAGCCGGGCAGACCGAACGAGCTATCGCGGCATCCGGCTTCCCTACGCCAAGTTTCCGAGGAATCCCGCGTTGTAGTTCTCCGAGTCACGGCAAAGCAATTGAGAAACTCTACTGCTTGGCAAAATGCACATACGGTGCCAAGATGTGGTTCGTGTTGTTCCGGACGCTGTTGATTGTGTTGTTCCTGGAGTTGGCATTATGCCACGTTCACTCCGCCCCCGCACTCACCTTCTTTCCTACCAACACTTCGTGGAAATACTTCAAAGGAACAAGCGAAGCCTCCGCTCCCGATTCTGCGGCCTGGCGCTCGCTCGCATTCAATGATTCATCCTGGGCGACAGGCAACGCCGCGTTCTACTACGGTGTGTCATCGTCAGGGACGTTGCTCGACGACATGTCCGGCAATTATTCGTCGGTTTTCTTTCGCAAGAATTTCATTGTCACCAACGCTCATGAGTTTGATCGACTGATCCTGGGCGCATCGACCGACGACGGTTGCATCGCCTGGCTGAACGAGGTGGAGGTGGCGCGCTATAACGTGTCGAAGGGCTTTGTTCCTTACAACGGATTCGCGCTGGAATCGTTCGCGCCGCCGATCCTGTTCAACGTTTATGCGATTAGCAACGCCTCTTCCCTGCTGGTCCCGGGAACAAACGTCCTTGCGTTCCAAAGCTTCAACTTCATTATCGATTCGGGCGATTTTCTGTTCACAGCCAGCCTGACTGCGTTGCCGGACACCAACGCGCCGGCTGTAGCCAGCCTGCTTCCGCCCGCTGGCAGCGTGGTGCGGTCGCTCGCTTCGGTGCAAATCAAATTTAGTGAAGCGGTCACGAATGTCGATTCAGGCGATCTGCGGGTCAATGGCATCGGGGCCACGAACCTGATCGTGCTGAGCCCATCGGAGTATCGGTTCGAATTTCCACCGCCCACGAATGGGCCGGTCTCGTTTGATTTTGCGCCGGGCCATGGCATTCGTGATTTGGCTCCTGCACAAAATAGTTTTGCCGGAAGTGTGTGGACAGTGTTGCTCGATCCGAATGCGCCCCTGGCCCAAGTCCGCATTTCCGAGTTCATGGCCGCCAACGTGGCTTCCACGAATGACGACGATGGTGATTTTTCCGATTGGATCGAATTGCAGAATTTTGGAACCAACAGCGTCAGCCTCCTCAACTGGTCGCTGACAGATGATCCGGCATTGCCGGGCAAATGGCGTTTCCCGGCTGTGACCTTGAGTGCGGGACGGTTCGCGTTGGTCTGGGCTTCGGGAAAGAACCGCGCGGTCGCAAATGCACCTTTGCATACGAACTTCAAGCTGGATCGTGGCGGAGGCTATCTGGCATTGCTCGATGGGGATACGAATGTCTTGTCCATATTCAACCCCTACCCGTCGCAACTCCCGGACATCAGTTACGGAATAGCCTCCAGCACCAATTCCTACGGTTATTTTGCGTCGCCAACACCCGGTGCAACAAATGGGACGCAATTCGCGGGCCGCACGGATTCGCCTGAGTTCAGCCACAACCGTGGGTTTTATGAAACGAATTTCTCGCTAGTGCTTACCAGTCAGACCGCCGGTGCGCAGATCTACTTCACCATGAATGGAACGACCCCCATGCCTTCCAATGGGGTGGTCTATACAACTCCGCTCCTGATTAGCAATACGATTGCGTTGCGTGCCGCAGCCTTCGCGCCTGGGCTCCTGCAAAGCTCCATTCGCACGCACACATTCTTGTTCGCTCGCGACATCATCCGGCAACCGGATGGCGTCCCGCCGCCCGGCTGGCCCACGGACTGGGGCAACAACGTGGTTGATTACGGCATGGATCCGAATGTCGTGAATGATTCCGCTTACAGCTCAAGGATTCAAGCCGACCTCAGGGCCATGCCGAGTCTTTCCATCGTCATGGACCTCGACGACTTGTTTGATGCCACTCGTGGCATTTACGCCAATGCGATCGAGGATGGCATCGCGTGGGAGCGGCCCACTTCCCTCGAACTCATCAACACAAACGGCGCGGATGGTTTCCAGGAACAGGCCGGAATCCGGATTCGTGGGGGATTCAGCCGCGCATCGAATGATCCCAAGCACTCGTTCAAATTCTTTTTCCGCGAGGAATACGGCGCAGGCAAGTTGAACTTCCCAATGTTCGGTCCCACCGGCGCTGCCAGTTTCGACAAGTTCGATTTGCGAACGGCGCAGGACGGTTCCTACGCATTTCTAGGCGACGCCAACGGCACATTTCTCGCCGATCTGTATGCGCGCAGCACGCAAGGAGCACTCGGGCAGCCCTACACGCGCGGAAACTTTTATCACCTCTACATCAACGGCATTTATTGGGGTGTTTACAACACGGAGGAACGCGCCGAGGCCAGCTATGGCGCGACTTATTTTGGCGGCGTTCAAGAGGATTACGATGTGGTCAGGGTTGAGTTCGGCGCATTCGATGTTACCGCCACCGATGGAGATCTTGGCGCCTGGCGGCGGTTGTGGCAGGCGGCAACGAATGGGTTTGTCAACAACGCGGACTACGAAAAGGTCCAGGGAAATAATCCGGATGGAACACCCAATCCCAATTTCGAAGTGCTCGTGGACATGGATAACTTGATCGATTACATGCTGCTTACCATTTACGTCGGCAATTTCGATGGCCCTGTCTGGCAGGATAACGCGCCGAACAACTTCTTCGCTATTCGCAATCGAAACACGCGGGAAGGATTTCGATTCTTCGAGCACGACGCGGAACTAAGCCTGAGTGATGTGAATTTTGATCGCACTATTCCCATTACCGTTGGCGATCCAGCCGCGGGCAGCAGTTTCAGCGAGAGCAATCCCCAATACATCTGGCAGCGTCTATGGGCGAACGCGGAATTCCGCCTTCGCACCGCAGATCATGTGCAAAAGTTTTTCTTCAACGGCGGACCACTCACACCCGACGCCTGTGTGGCCCGTTATGCTGCGCGGACAAATGAACTTTCGCGCGGCATGGTGGGCGAATCGGCCCGCTGGGGCGACGCGCAACGCGAACCACCCATCGTGCACGAAGATTGGGTGAATGCCGTCAGCGGTGTGCTTAACGACTATTTGCCTTATCGATCAGCGATCGTCCTGAACCAGCTTCGCAATCGCGGACTCTATCCTTTACTGGCTGCGCCGCAATTCAACCAACCCGGCGGCTCGGTCCCCGCGGCGTTTGCCGTGACCCTTTCGCATACCAATGCCAGTGGCACGATCTGGTACACGCTGAACAGCAGCGATCCTCGCACGCGCGGCGGCGGTGTTTCGGGCTCGGCAATTTCGTATTCGACTCCCATCGTAGTCAACACACCCACGGTTGTCCGGGCGCGCGTTAAAGACGGCGCGAATTGGAGTGCATTGATGGAAGCCACGTTTTACCCACCGCAGGATTTGAGCGGACTGCAGATCAGCGAAATCATGTACAACCCGCCGTTCTTCGGCCTGGTGGATGGTGATGAAGTCGAGTTTCTGGAATTTAAGAACGCGGGAGTATCCACCATCGATGTGACCGGGCTCCGCTTCAGCGCGGGCATCAACTTCGGCTTCACCAATAACACCACACTTTTGCCAGGATCTTTTTTTGTGCTTGCTCGCAATCCCGTTCAGTTCGCCGCCAAATATCCAGGCGTGACGATAAACGGCCTCTACTCCGGGAAGCTGGATAATTCGGGAGAAACACTTCGGCTGGTCACTGCGCTCTCGAATGTTGTGCTCTCGATCACTTATGATGATGCTTCGCCCTGGCCTTTGACCGCGGACGGATTGGGGTTTTCGTTGGTGCCCTCTGGCGCGGCGCCTGCCGATCCGAGCAGCGCGATGCATTGGCGTTCCAGCACCAACCCGGGCGGTTCGCCCGGCACCGATGATCCCGTCAGCCAGATTCCAACTGTCCTCGTCAACGAAGTGCTTTCGCGTCCGGTCTTGCCCGGACTCGACACAGTGGAGTTGTTCAACCCGACGACAAACACAGTGGATGTCACTGGTTGGTTCCTGACGGATGATGCCTCGGTGCCGATGAAATATCGTTTTCCCTCCAATTCGCTGATCGCGCCAAACGGATTTGTCGTCGTCGATGAATCGCAATTCAATCCCACACCGGGAACAAACGCCAGTTTCTCCTTTGGGTTGCGCGGCGACGATGTACTTCTTTTTTCTGGTGACGCCAATTCAACGAATTTGACTGGTTACAGCCACGGTTTTAGCTTTGGTGGGTCCGCGGAAGGAATAAGCTACGGACGCTTCGTCAACAGTGCCGGCGAGGAGCAATTCGTGCCGCAGATCAGTGCGAGTTTTCACGGGACGAACACTGGCCCAAGCTTCGGCCCGGTCGTGATCAACGAAATAAATTATCATCCGGCGCTCGAACACGATGAATTCATCGAATTGCGAAATCTTTCCAATGCAGCCGTGGACCTCTTTGATCCTGCTCATGCCACGAACGCCTGGCGGCTCAACGGCGCGGGCTTTACTTTTCCGCAGGGCACCACGCTGGCTCCAAATAGTTACGCCCTGATCACTTCGCTCTCGCCGGCGGCGTTCCGTTCCAAATATTCCGTGCCCGGTTCTATTCTGATATTCGGACCGCTGGCTGGCTTCCTGCAAGACAGCGGCGAGCGCCTCGAACTGCAACGGCCTGAAACGCCTGACACCAATGGCATTGTCTGGGTCGCGGTTGATGCGGTTCGCTACAACGACAAGCCGCCCTGGCCGTCCGGCGCGGATGGCGACGGACCTTCTTTGCAGCGGCTCAATTCCTTTGCTTACGGCGATGATCCGTCGAACTGGTTCGCCAGCGGCATCACGCCCGGCACGGCGAATTCATTTAACCAGGCGCCGGTGGTTGCGCTGACCTCGCCGGCGAACGGCGAGTCATTCTATGCCCCAACTGATCTTACGCTGAGTGCGGATGCATATGATTCTGACGGCAGCATTACGCGGGTGGAGTTTTTCGACAGCGGCGCGAAAATCGGCGAAAAGACAACTGCGCCCTATTCCTTCGTTTGGACGAATGTCGCGATTGGCACTCACAGCCTTACGGCCAAGGCGCGCGACAATGGCCTGGCTGTCACGGAATCAGCGGCAATCACCGTGACGGTCCGTCAGCCCATTCTCGTTGATTACACGCTTTTGCCTCTGGGCTCGGTCTGGCGTTACTTCGACAAAGGGCAGGATTTGGGCACAAACTGGGTGCTCCCTGCGTATAACGATTCCAGTTGGGCCACTGGTCCGGCGGAACTAGGTTATGGCGACAACGACGAAGCCACGGTGGTGGGCTACGGTCTGGACCCGGATCACAAATTCACTACCACTTATTTTCGGCGCACATTTTTCAATCCGGTTCCCTATCCATTTTGGAAATTGACAATGACCATGCGCCGGGATGACGGAATCATTGTCTGGCTGAACGGCGCGGAAATCTTTCGCGACAACATGCCGACGGGCGAGGTGTTTTACGGCACCCAAGCTTCCTCCGCCCTTGGACCGCCGCTCGAGAACGAATTGATTTTCACCAATCTCGCGCCAAATCTTCTCGCTATTGGCACCAATGTTCTTGCGGTGGAAATTCATCAAGGGGCTCCAGACAGTTCAGATTTGAGCTTCGATTTGGCATTGACCGCGAAACTGATCCAACCATCGCCTGAGCTCAGTCTGCAAGGTAGCGGAACCGATCGCTTTAATCTTCGTTGGCCCGCTCTGGCCGGTAGCTATCAACTCGAGCAGACCACCAACCTCACCCCCCCGATTGCCTGGAGTCCAGTCACCAATTCCATAGCCAACGATGGCTATTGGAAAAGCCTGGCTATCACAAACCTTCCTGCAGCCGGCGCAAGATTCTTTCGGTTGAACGCATTATAGTTTCAACTTCATTTCGGTCAAAAGTTGGAATCGATCCGTTGCCTTTGGACGCTTCTCATGTTAAGAAGAAGCATGAAAATGGTTCACTCACTCACAGCATGCGTAGTGTCGCTGGCGACCGCCCTTACGGCCACTGCCGCGACTTCAGAAACCGATTGGCCCGAGTTTCGCGGACCGGGTGGAATGGGCGTCAGCCAGTCCAAGGGAGTTCCCGTTACGTGGAACGACAAAGACAACATACTCTGGAAAATAGCGATGCCCGGCCCGGGCACTTCCAGTCCCATTGTCTATGGCGACCACATATACCTGAGCTATTTCTCAGGTTACAAGACTTCGTCACGCGAACCGGGCCAAATGGAGAATCTTGAGTTGCACTTGCTTTGCCTCAATCGCGTCGACGGCAAGATTCTATGGGATAAGAAGGTTACGCCCGAACTTCCCGAGCAGGACAAGATTCGCGAGGAGCACGGCTACGCCTCCGGCACGCCAGCGGCGGATGCCGATGCGGTTTATGTTTCGTTCGGCAAGTCCGGTGTATTTGCTTTCAACCACAAGGGCGACCAGCTTTGGAAAACTTCCGTCGGCACCAAATTGAATGGCTGGGGTTCGGCCATTTCCCCGGTGCTCTACAAGGATTTGGTCATCGTCAACGCCAGTGTCGAGAGCGAATCAGTTATCGCTTTGGACCGAAAAAAGGGAACTGAAGTCTGGCGCGCACCCGGCGTGAAGGAGGCGTGGAACAAACCATTGCTCATTAACAATTCCGAGAACAAAACCGAGCTCATTGTGCCCATGATGGGAAAGGTGCTGGCCTTCGATCCCGACAAAGGCGAATCGCTCTGGCGCTGCGACAATGGCATCGGCTGGTACATCTGCCCGAGCGCGGTCGCAAGCGACGGCGTCGTCTATTCCATTGGCGGACGCAGCGGCATTGCTGCGGTGGCGGTGAAAGCGGGGGGCCGCGGTAACGTCACCTCAAGCCATTTGCTTTGGAAGATCAACAAAGGTTCGAATGTTTCGTCACCAATTTACCACGACGGGCACCTTTATTACGCGCACGAAAATTTGGGCATCCTGTATTGCGTCGAAGCCAAGACTGGCAACGTCGTTTACGAAGAGCGCATCACTCCCGAGCCTGGGCAATTCTATCCTTCACCGGTCATGGCAGATGGCAAGATCTATTACGTCTCCCGTTCCGGCTCGACGGTGGTGGTCGCAGCGAAGCCCAAGTTCGAGCAACTCAGTTACAACAAACTCGCCGGACGAGACGTTTTTAACGCCAGCCCGGCCATCACTGGCAAGCGCATTCTCCTGCGCTCGAACCGCTCCCTCTATTGCATCGGGGAAAGCTGAGAGAGTCACGCGAACTTCTCAGGTTAATTCAGAGAGGCAAAGCACTTGATGCTTTGCCCCTCTTTATGCGCTTGGGAGTGTTTTGGTGCGAAGGGTATTCTCGCAATTTCACTGAATCACTTTGACGGCTCTGCATCCCAACTGTTAAAAGTCTCGCCGCAATGAAGAGCACTGGCAAACCCCGGTATCGTCGCATACTGCTCAAGCTGAGCGGAGAAGCTTTGGGCGGTGAAGCGGGATTTGGCATCTCGGCGGGTTCCCTGCAGGACATGGCCGCACAAATCCAGGAGGTGCGCGAGTTGGGCGTCGAAGTCGTGGTGGTGGTCGGAGGCGGCAATATCTTTCGCGGACTTTCGGGCTCCAAACATGGCATTGAGCGAGCCACCGGGGATTACATGGGCATGCTCGCGACGGTCATCAATTCCCTGGCCTTGCAGGATGCACTGGAAAAGCGCGGCGTGGCCACGCGAGTGCAAAGCGCCATTACCATGCACCAGGTCGCCGAAGCATTCATTCGCCGGCGAGCAGTCCGTCATTTGGAAAAAGGCCGCGTCGTGATTTTCGGCGGTGGCACGGGCAACCCCTTTTTCTCGACCGACACTGCCGCAGCCTTGCGCGCCAATGAAATCGGAGCGGAAGTCATTCTCAAAGCCACCAAGGTGGATGGCATTTACGATTGTGATCCGAAGAAGCATCAGAATGCCAAGCGCTTCACGCAGATCACGTATCTCGACGCGCTGCAAAAGCAACTCAAGGTCATGGATTCCACGGCCTTCTCGCTCTGCATGGACAACAAGATGCCGATCATCGTCTTCGACCTCTTCCGTCCGCACAACCTCCGCCGCGTGGTCATGGGTGAAAAGGTTGGCACTTTGGTGACGGAATAGGAATTTAGTTCCTCGGAGGTGGATTAGTTTGAAAAGCCGTCAAAATCTCTCCCTTCCTCATCCGACCGGCTCTTTGGTCTCATTCTTTTACCGGAACAGTTTGGCAGTCTAGGACTCATACATTCGCACGTTTGCACTTGAGCGAATTGGTGATTAGATGAAAACGACAAAGATATTTGATACGATGACAACCATCGCGACCCTTTTTCGTAGTTCAGTTTCGATTCTGCTGATTCTAAATGGGCTGACATGGGCGGCACATGCTCAAGAGATTATCGTCCCCGATTCCGGCCTAAATGCGGCCATCCGTGAGACTCTCCAAAAGCCCAACGACCCGTTGACCACGCAGGATCTGCTCGGATTGACAAATCTGAATGCCTGCTGCCGCAACATCGCCAATATTTATGGACTCGAAGCCGCTCGACATCTCGCAACCCTCGACCTCCAATCCAACTCGTTTATCAGTTTGGATTTGCCGGCTTCCTTGACCAATCTTCAGACACTGAACCTTTCGCATAATGCGCTCACAAATCTGACTTTGCCGCCTGAGCTAACACGCTTAAGCGCGTTGGATCTGAAGACAAATCCGCTGCTGAGCTTTGTCCTTTCGCAGCCCCTCGGTGCGACCAATCTGTCTGGAACTGTATTCGAGCTCACCAATCAAGGGATTGCCGTGTTTACCTACCCCGTGGCTCCACAATTGGTCCGGCCACTCATGCTGGTTGGCGCATTTAAGTTCGGACTCACCGGGCCGCCGGGCGTTTACTCAGTTTTAAGTTCCACGAACCTTGCGGTTTGGGACGTGGTTGGCGAATCGGTCAATCCGTTGGGCAGCGTGAACTTCCGCGACCTCACTCCCAGCACTTCGCCGCAAAAGTATTATCGCGTTCAACGGCAAATTCCGCCCGCCAACATGGTGTTCATTCCACCCGGCACTTTCACCATGGGCAGCCCGACGAATGAACTCCATCGCGAAAGCAATGAAGGTCCGCAAACCTCAGTGACACTGACGCGAGGCTTTTGGATTGGCAGATACGAAGTGACTCAGGGCGAATACCTTTCCGTCATGAACACGAACCCGAGCGAGTTCCCCGGCGACCTGAGCCGTCCGATCTCAAGTGTGAGCTGGCCAGACGCTACCAATTACTGCTGGCAGCTCACACAGCAAGAACTGGTCGCGGGCCGCATCGCGGCCGGCAGCCAGTACAGGCTTCCAACCGAGGCGGAATGGGAATACGCCGCTCGCGCCGGGACGACCACGCGCTTCAGTTATGGAGATGATCCAAATTACGCCAGCCTCACAAATCACGCATGGTTCTCCGACAATTCAGGATTCTCGGTGCATCAAGTCGGCCGTAAACTTCCCAATCCGTGGGGCCTGTACGACATGGAAGGCAATGTCTGGGAATGGTGCCAGGATTGGCTCGGTCCCCTGCCCGGCGGAACTGTGACTGATCCCGCGGGACCAGACTCCAATCCGATCGGATGGAAAGTCATTCGCGGCGGTGGTTTTGATTTTGGCGCTTCGGACTGCCGCTCCGCCCGTCGCTACTTTTTTGGGTCACATCCCGCTTTGACCGATTACAACCTCGGTTTCCGCGTGGTGCTGGTTCTTGGGCCTTGAGGAACATGGATGCATGAATCGCGGATTGCGCAAAAACTCGCGAGACGCAAAGGCCCGATTTAGAAGTCGGAAAAAGCCGGCGAACCACCCTCGAATGGCTCAGCGCGAAATTTGTCCGCGAGAAGAATGGGCGAAGAGTCCCTCATGCAATGCGCCAATCGGTTCCTCTCTTTCAAATCGATCCAGATTGCTTCGCAGGTTGGACAGACCAGCACCGCACAGTCTTCGAACATTGTTGAAACCAGTGGCTTTTGGCAATCCAAGCAGGCGACCGTGGAGGCGCTACCCTTCGCGCACGCGATGAAAAGCCAATCCAACGGATCTTCCTTCATACAACGCCGCAAGGCCCGGGCCGGAATCCAGACTCCCTGACAGAGCTCGCAATTGAAGTAACGACAGCCCTCCGAATCGTTGCTCGCCAAAGTCGTCGAATCTCTTGGGCAAAATTTTGACTTTGTCACAAATCTTCAAATCCCTTATTGGATGCACTCGCAATAATCGCTCAGACTCGATGAATGTTCAGCATGGGTGTGGCCCTTGCAACCGCAAACTACAGGGTGAGTCTGACGCAAGATTCACATTCCACTTGTAGCGGTGTGGCCGGACTGCTACTACCTTCGTCGCATGCCATCCGACGACGCCCAGGACGCATCTGTTCCTCCCGGCCAGCTCGCTGCCGGACAATTGGTCGGAGATGGCCGTTACCTGCTGAAGAACGTGCTCGGACAGGGAGGCATGGGGATTGTCTGGCTCGCCTACGACAAGCGCCTGCTTGAGCATGTTGCATTGAAGTTTCTTCCCCCCGAAATCACCGCGGACCAACTGGCGCTCGAAGACCTCCGCCGCGAAACGTTGCGGGCGAGACGACTTACGCATCCAAACATCGTTCGGATTCACGACTTGCACCAGGAACCGCACCAGCAGCCATTCATCTCAATGGAATATGTGAATGGGCGCGATCTGCATTACCTGCGCGCACATCATCTGAACAAGGTGCTCTCGTGGAAATGGCTCCTGCCCGTAATACGCCAGCTTTGTGCCGCGCTTGGCTACGCCCATGGGCAGCGCATCATTCACCGCGATCTGAAGCCGGCGAACCTTCTCCTGGATCAAGAGCAGAATCTCAAGCTGACCGATTTTGGGATCGCCTGTGCCGTCAGCGATTCCATCACTCGCCTGACCGGCAAGCAGGATTTTCGCGGCACGCTTAATTACATGAGCCCGCAACAGGCCGAGGGAAAAGCGCCCCAATTCAGCGACGACATCTATTCACTTGGCGCGACTCTTTACGAACTCCTGACCAGCCGTCCGCCCTTCCATACGGGTGACATCGCCTATCAGATTCGGAACGTAAGACCTGATCCCATCCCGCAACGCCTCCTTGAATTGGGCCTGATGAATCCGGTTCCCGCCGAAGCGTCTTCTCTGGTACTGGCCTGCCTGGCCAAGCAACCGGATGAACGGCCTCAAAGCGCCCAGGCTTTGCTTGATCTGCTCGACTCAGACCAGGCGCAAATCGCATCCCCTGCATCTGCACCGACCACAGTTGCGACTGGCAATTCGCCCACATCCCGAACTGCCGTAAGCCCAGCAATCCCTGCTGCCGTTTCAACCGAATCAATCGGCGAAGCCACATCGAAGCGACCTTCCAACCTTTGGATTCGCGTGGGTGCCGTTTCAGCTCTGGTTGTGTTACTAGCTCTCTGCGCGGTGACGGCCGTCTGGCTGATTCATCGCTACAAATCAGCGCCGAATGAGTCATCATCTCAACTGGCAAACCAGGAGCCGCCGGGGCAAGCTCAACCGCCCAATTCGTCGGAAGCTTCGCCACCTGCAACTCCCGCGCAACCAACCGAGGTCATATTGATTGGCCACGACCTGGGAAATTGGTCGGGCGATCCCAGAATCTGGAGTGTCAAAGATGGAGCCATCGTCGGCCATGCCACCCGCGAAACTCTGGCTGACAAAACTCAATCGTGCCTTGTCTGGAATGGAACCGTGGACAGTTTTGATCTTCGATTTTCATTTCGCCTTACTGGCGGAAATTCCGGAGTCATTTTCCGCGGCAAAAAAGCTGATGACCGGAAGATGACCGGTTATGAATTTCAAATCGTGGCCAACAATCAATGCCTGCAAATGATTGAGCCCAATGGCCAGATTCGTCAATTGTCAAAGAACCCCGACGCTGCAAAACGCTATCGCAAAGGCAACTGGAACGACGTTGAGATCGCCGCCCATGGCCGCCACGTCATGATCAGGCTGAACGGCGTCACCTGTGCAAATTATCGACCAGCAGATCCGGCCGGAGAATTTCTCTCCGGCGCACTTGGGTTGGAAGCACGATTGGGCGATGGCGGCACTCCGCTGAACATCGAGTTCAAGAATATCCGCCTCACACCTCTGAAGCCTTCCACTCCATAACACTGGTTCACTTCACTTCACTTCACTTTACCTCACTTTACTTCACCTCACGCCCTTATCGCGCGATGCCTTTGTAAACCTGCGTGGCTGTCTTGAGAAACAGATCGCGCGCCGCCCACTGGTCGGGTCCGGGGCATTGCACCATGAAGATGGCGACCATCCCGGTCTTGGGATGGACCGATAAATCGGTGCCATACGCGCCATCATGTCCAAACATTCCATTGCGCAAGTGATAACCGAGGCTGTAGTTGACCTTGGTCGCGCCCGTCTGTTCCTTGCGCAGTTCCTCCATCGCCTCATGCGACAAAAACCGCTTGCCGTCCAACTCGCCGTCGTTGGCCAGCATCAAGCCGTAGCGAAAAATGTCGTGCGTCGTGGAAAACAAGCCGCCGCCCGCCTCCGGAAACCGATGCATGCGATCACTGTATGGTTTTGTCAGATAAAAAATCTCGCTCTTCGCGAAACCGTTCTTTTCTTTGTTCGGACCATAAGCGCCAGCCAGCCGCGCTATCTGAGCCTCGCTCGGCCAGAAGGTGGTTTCACTCATGCCGAGTGGATCGAAGAACCTCTTCTGCAAAAATTGCTCATAAGGCATGCCGCTCACGATTTCCACGATGCGCGCCGCGATGTTCATCCCTTGGTTGCCATAGGCATATTTGTCGCCGGGTTGCCACTGCAGCGGCCCGCTCACCGAACTAAGCGCGCGAACTTTCAGTGGCGTGCTGTCCGACCCGGTCACTTGCTGCACTTCGGAACTGCCGGTCAGCCCGCTGGTGTGGCTCAACACATGCCTCACCGTGACGGGACGAACCAACGCCTTCAATAGGACATGCGCATTATCCTTTTCCTCAACCACCATCAATTTGTTGAGTTGCGGGATGAACTTCGTCACCGGATCATTCAGGCTCACCTTCCCTTCGTCCACCAACATCATGATCGACGCCCCCGCGAACATTTTGGTCATCGACGCAATCCAGAAAACATTGTCCTCACTGATGGGCTTCTTCGCCGCGACGTCGGCGTAACCGATCACGTTCTTGTAATGAACCTTCCCGCTCTTATCCGCAATGATGCCGATAATCCCCGCCAGCTTATGCGTATCCAGATAGGGCTGCATCGCCGCCGTCACTTCGGGACTCGCCGGCGGATTGTTTTCAGCAGCAATCGATCGGAGAACGAACAACCCTTGCATCGACAAGACGAACAAGGTTTTGAAAAAGCGTGGCTTCATATCAATAGTCTTGAGGCGTTATCGGTGAAGCGTATCCAAAGCGATTCGTGCCGTCACGGTGACAATGTCCTCGTTTTCCACTGAACTTTCTCTTCATAGGCCAATTTCTCGAGAATATCGAACTGGTGCGAAAGGGATCGATTCACAAGATTTTTGTTTTCAACTTATCCGCATTTATCCGCATTTAGGCGCATTTAGGTGCACAACATCCTGGTGCGAAAAGGTGCGAATGAGCCAAAAACCCCATGAGGTGCGAACTGGTGCGTATCCGTCCGTGTTGGTCCATATTCCCCTACCCGCTCCACATCCAGTCCGATGAACCTGTCTTCGCCCGCCAAAATTCCATTCGCGATTCTCATTTGGAGTCTTGTTTCTTGGAATTTCCCCTTGGATATCGGTCCTTGGAATTTCGGACATTGCCTGTCCGGTAATCATGTCCAAAGCCGTGCTCTCCTTGATTGATTTTCTTGTCATGGCTTCCTGATTCGCGTTTCTTCGCGTCGATTAGCGGTTAAACTTCAGGCCTTCGATTCCTTCGTTCCCTTATGCAAAGACTTCCGTTTGTCGCGTCTTCGCTGTCCAAACCTCATTTCGCAATCCTGTTAATCCTGCCATCCTGTCCATTTTCCAATCTGCGTTCCTCTGCGGATTAGGTCCAGGTTCAATACATGAGTAACACAAATGGTTCAGAACATAGGTAACACAGTGGCATTCAGGATTCCGATGGATCCGAGTATGCCTTGGGAAAAAGTAGAACCTATGAATCAAAGAAAAGAGTTTGTGTTGAAGGCGCTCCAGACGAGCAACTTTCGGCAGTTGTGTCAGGAGTATGGGATTAGCGCCAAGACCGGCTACAAGTGGCTGGAGCGTTTTTACCAGTATGGGTATGAAGGGATGATGGAGTTATCCCGGCGGCCCAAGCGACATGCCAAAGAGATTGGGGAAGCCGTGCTTTGCGAGATCATTCGGCTGAAGAACGCGCATCCGACCTGGGGTCCGCGCAAGCTGCGTGCGCTCTACCAACGCGTCCATCAAGAGGTCCCCAGCGAGAGCAGTTTCAAGCGGGTGTTGGCGCGAGCCGGGTTGGTGGAAAAACGGCGGCTGAGACGGCGCCCGGAGGTTGGGCGGATTTATTTGGGTCGCAAAGCCAAGGCGGCGAATGAGATTTGGACTGTGGATTTCAAAGGCTGGTGGCACGGAGCCAACGGACAACGGTGTGAGCCACTCACGGTCCGGGATGAGCACACCCGTTACGTCTTGGAAGTGCGAGTGATGGCAGACGCTCGCGGGGAAACGGTGCGGGCGTGCTTTGAACGGTTGTTTGAGGTGCACGGAGTGCCTGAATGCATTCGCAGCGACAACGGGCCACCCTTTGCGAGCCCCAACAGCGTGCTGGGATTGAGCAAACTCTCGGCCTGGTGGGTGGCCTTAGGCATTGATTTGGAACGAGGTCGTCCCCGTTGTCCCCAAGACAATGGCGCGCACGAAAGGTTGCACTTGGACGTGGAGCGTGAGTTGCGGGGCCAGGAGCGGCAAGCCAGCTTCGATGAATGGCGAAAGACCTTCAACGAGGTGCGTCCGCATGAGACTTTGGGCATGAGATGTCCCGCTGAGTTTTATCAACCGTCGGCCCGGAAATATGAGGGTAGCCCGTCGGACTTGAGTTATCCCCGGATGGAAGTCCGGCGCGTTCAGGCCAGCGGCCAAATCCGTTACCGGCAGCAGTCCATCTTCATCTCCAGCGCTCTCTCGGGCTGGTCAGTCGGTTTGGAAGCGGCTCCGGAGGGAAGAGTGAACGTCTATTTTGGGCGGTTGCTCCTGGGTCAATACGATGAGCAGACGGCCAGCTTCCAACAGAGCCAAAGAGCGAATAGTTGGCGCCACGAAAATTGTTCCCCCCAGACCCCTCTGGGGCGCCCCTGCGAGGGATAAGGAGGAAGGGCGAAAACCGTGAACCATTAACCTAAAGTGTTACCCATGTATTGAACCAAGAGTGTCACCTATGTATTGACTGCGCCTTAATTGGCCAAATCCGCAATCCGCACTCCACAATCCGCAATCGACTGCCCATCATCCCGCCATCTACCACATCCCAAAACTTTTGTGAAGCGCTTACGGCGCTTACGGCGCTTACAGCGCAGAAATCTTTTGAGGCCCCTCCACCCTGTTTCGCAGGCTCCACTACCAACACTTCGTCCGAAGTGGCAGTGGCTCCTGGCCACTACGAATTATCACCATCAAACATCCGGCCGATTCCTCCCAGCAGTGAACCTTCCTCGCGTCCGCCGCGGCCCGTTTGTGGCGACGCCGCCGTGATCCGGCCAGCCAGGCGACTCAGCGGAAGCGATTGTAACCAAACACGGCCCGGCCCGGTCAAGGTGGCAAAGAAAAGACCTTCCCCGCCGAAGAGCGCGGATTTTATTTTGCCGACATATTGAATGTCGTAATTGACCCAGGGTTGAAAGCCCACGATACAACCGGTGTCCACCCGCAGCGTCTCTCCCGGACCCAAGTCCCGTTGCACAATCGTGCCGCCCGCGTGAATGAATGCAAAACCATCGCCCTGGAGTCTTTGGAGGATAAAGCCTTCGCCACCGAACAAGCCCACACCAAAGCGCTTGGTGAATGCGATGCCAATACTCACCCCTTTCGCTGCGCACAGAAACGAGTCCTTTTGCGCGAGAATTTCGCCTCCCAACTCCGCGAGGTGCAGTGGAATAATCTTGCCCGGATACGGCGCACCGAAAGCCACCTTCTTCTTTCCGCTGCCGCGATTTTGGAAGACGGTCATGAATAATGATTCCCCGGTCAGCAATCGTTTGCCGGCGCTCATCAACGAACCCAGAAAACCGCTTTGTTGCGCCGACCCATCGCCGAAGATCGTTTCCATCTCAATGCCGTCCTCCATATACATCATGCCGCCAGCTTCCGCGACCGCCCCCTCCATCGGATCGAGTTCCACTTCGACGAACTGCATGTCGTCCCCGTAAATCTTGTAATCAATTTCGTGCATCGCGTTCATAGGTATTGAGCAGGAGTTAAAACCACATTTTTTGTTGGCTGAATTTAGTCAGAATCAATGAGACACGCCGCTACAAAATTAAAAATCATTTGTAAAAGCGTAAGGCGCCACGATTCAACACCCGAATCGTTCTGCGCTGTACCGGCTGTGGAACCGGCTTCAGGCAGGGGGTTCAGCTCGATTGTCAGGGAGATCATCAAAAAGGGGTTCGAAGTCCGCATCTGTCACATTCCAAATCCCGAAACGCAGAAAGTAACGCATGGTTGGCGGGAATTAAGGCTGAATGCAGAGAGTCTAGTCCCGGAGTGAATAAGAATTGCGCCTGAGTTTCAAAACAAGGTTAGGAAGTGCCCTTTGGGAAGAGCAAATCTGTTGCTTGCCGCGCTGAACTGGTTTTGAAGCAGAGCAATAACATTCCTGCAATCGTAGATCGAATTTGGCGTTCACCCTCCACTGAGACAGATAAAGCGAAAGCTACTCGTGCAAGTCTCCCTGTGGCTTCTTCTGAGTGGGTAATCTCCAATGGTTTATGATACAGCCCAAGTGTCACAACCGCTGATCTACGCTCCCTTGGATTATAGTGTTGCTCGACCAGTTGAAGCAAATCTTCCACCAATGTCATCCGTGTAATCGTCGAAGCAAAAAACTTCTGACGCAAGGCAAGGAATTCAGGTGTCCAAACGATTTTACCATCAGGAGCAAGGTGTGAACGCACAAGCTGCAAACCTGAATTCATTATCTAACGATGTTCAAGAGACACATGTTTGTCAAATATTCACCAGCCCAGTACCCGCCAAAGGCTCGCGCGTATGACTGAAAAACTGCTCCCAGCTCAATTGAGGAAGCCGTTGAGCATCTGCGGTCAATGTGCAAGTCTGAAATGCACTTGACTCGCACGATTCTGGGAGCAATCTGGAAGAGCAATGCCCAAGAAAAGCTCAACCGGAGGACCAGAGCAGATTGTGCGAGACACATTTCAGATCATCGACAAGAATTTACGAAAAGCATCTCTTGCTCAATTGAAGGCAATCCGTCGTGGTGACCGTCCGACTTGTTCTCGGTTTGGAGGTCACTTTGTGGGTCTTCCTTCTGAGAAGTGGCCTGAGGATTCAGAGCAACCATATCTGCCCCTTCTACAAATCTGCACCCAGGAGCTGCCCTTCAAGCCAAAGGCACTCCAAGACATCGCCTTGTTGACAGTGTTCGTTTTTCATGAGGAAGTTTGCCCGACCGCCGATGAGAGGAATGGTGATGGTTGGATATTACGGACTTACAAATCACTGAAGGGTTTGGTGCCATTGCCTTGCCCAAATGAGAGCTTTCCCCTTAAGACTTGCCGAGTTGATTGGAAGCTATCGCCCAATGAAGCCCCCTGTTGGGAAGACCTGGGCAATTTGGATGCTGCTGAATTTCAATCATTACCCATAGAATACACTGACAAGTTTCACGCTCGTTATGATAATACCAACGGCACAAAAGTAGGAGGATGGCCAGCGTTGGTTCAATCTGGCCTGGAGGCTGATGTAGATTTTATCTTCCAAATTGGAAGCGAACCGAAAGCCAACTGGCGTTGGGGGGACAATGGCATAGCGTATTTCAGTCGAAAGAAAAATGGACGTTGGTCTTGCGAATGCCAATCCTACTGACAATTGCAAGGCGAACCTCTGATCAAAAGAACAATTTATGGGAATGGTTGATTACAAAAAGGCGGTCGCCATCTTGAAAAAGGATTACAAGGGTCATATGCGATGTGCCGGACCCAAGCCGGAAAAAGTTATAACTGCAGCGGAAGAGATTCTCGGTTTCCGATTTCCCCCGAGTTATCATCAATTCTGCTTGGACTATGGGGCAGGTAAGTTTGGTGACACTGCGATATTTGGAGTATTGGAGAAATCGGATTATAAGCACGATTATGCACGACAATATCGACATGGCATGGGTGAAGACTACGTTCCTAAAAAGGGAGAGGAATTTGAGTTACTTGACACAGTCTCCTTTACATTGGAACAGAGAAAATTAGGTTTGCCAACAAATCTTCTGGCTATCAAAAGTTACGGGTATTCACATTTTTATTGCCTTTACATCACAGACCCTAGCGGCAAAAAGGAGGGACCGGTAATCGCATGGGGCCGCGGGCTCAAAGAGCTAAAACCAAAGAAAATACTTCCTGCCGCTGATTATGGAGTACTGTGGAAAGATTTCGGAAAGTTCTTTTTGTTTTTCATTAAATTGACGAGGCCTGATTGAGAACAGCAGGTCTCACGAGTTCGGCTTGACTCGTTCTTGTCACAAATTGCATTCTACTGAGATGCATTTCAACAGCAAGGTTGTGATGAGTTTGTTGCTGGTAGTCTCTCTTGAAGCATTCGGAGCTGAAAACTCAGAAGAGCTAATCCTTACGAAGAAACTCAATGGTTTGGAACTCCTTGTTACGCAGCGTATCCTTTCATCTTCAGAGACAGAATCCATTTTAGCAAAGAGAAGCAAACCCACTCCTCCTAAAATTAGACTGGATGTATATTTGAAGCCAGATCATCTTGTTAAAGTCTCAGTGGCGAAGCGTGACCCAAACACTAAGCTTTCTACGGAGCTGTGGAGCAAGGTGTGTTATGAATGGGGAAAACCTGGAAGAGTGAGGGAACCCATTGAAGCATCGCCCCCGGTGAAGGTTCTTGATGTATCCTTTGAACAGGGCAAGCTGGTTATTCTTTGGCGAGAAGGCTTCTCCATTTTTGCTGAAATCGCTCAACCATCCTCTTCAGGTTTCAATGTGCTCTCTGGATCGGAAACAAACGATTTTGCAGGCAAGATCTTTGCAGATGATGCCCGGCAATTGAATGGCGGTCAACGAGGTGGGGTAACATTTGAAACGGGAAAGCTGACAGGCTCTTTCACAAACAACTCTTTATCAGTTGTTTTGGAGACGGAAAAACATTCCAGCATAACATTCCACTGGAATGGCAACACTTGGGTGAAGCAGAAAATTGAGCCGCCAAAGTGAACGCATTCTTCGAAGCTTGAGCCTCACTTCACTCCGCTCCCAAGTATTGTTGATAGGATCAAGAGAGTGCGATCCTTACTGAGAGAATCGCTGGAAGTGGATGCTGTAACAGAGTCGAAGACGAATGAGTAGCCAGCTTCCCATCACAGAGTCTGAGCCTTAAAAAGCACATCGTTTGGCCAAATCAATTCCCGCGAATGACATTCCAATCATTCGTCGTCACGCCGCGAGAGCCAGTCATGATCACTTTGCCGAAGATGTTGTCCCCTGCCAGTTTTCCCGCATAACTGTTGGTGTAATTATTGCCATCAGTCCCAACGCGCTCCGTGTGAAAAGAAATATTTCCACCCTTGAACAGGCCATTCTGGATTTCTGAATCCACCGTTAAAGCCCCCGAACCCGCTGCGGGATTGGCCGTGCGCGCGGCGAGAGGCGCGGGACTGGTGACCACGCCTGTGATGGTTTCTCCCTGCAATTCCAATGTCATTTTGGATTCAACGGGCCGCCGTCCCGGCAACACCCATTTCCAGAGGCCTTCTATCGAGCTCTGTTTTTTCGCTTCCCAGGGAAAAGTTTGTTCCGGGCCATCTGACTTGAACGTGACCGTTCCCTTGAGCGTGTCGTTGGAGATTGCGCCCCGATACCGGCTGACCACGCGCTGGCCATTGCGCTCGCGGATCACCTCAAAGCTAATCTGTTCGCCGGTCAGTTTGATATTGGCCAGGGGCGCATCCGCACCCAGACGGAACCGGGAGATGCCGTTGAACTTGCCATCCTTTCTCGAAAGTTTGACCTGCGGTGTAACTTCTCCGCCATCCGGCATTTTAAACTTCCATTGCCACGTGCCCTCAAATGGAGAACGCTCGACCGGCTTGTCGGCGGCGCTGGCGTCGATCACAAACGCAGCGGCGAAACCAAGCAGTCCGAAGCGAAGAAGCAGGAGTTTCATAACAATTGAAGGTTATTTGCGTTGCGCGGTGTTGACGACGGGAACCGGGACAGTGAATTTCAACGATATCTTTTCCTGGTCTTTATTGTTGCGGCCGCTGTAAGTGACATCAATCGCATTACCCTTGTCGTCGAACTTAATCAGGCCGAAACCACTTTCGCCTTCCTTGTCGCGCACTCGGTAAACTCCCTGGCTGTAAGGTCCGCCCTTGATAGAAGGATTCTGGTCCAGCGGGCCCGCGCAGATCACTGGGATCGGTACGCCTCCGCCGGTGGCGTAATCCGAATCAGTCCCATCGTCCGCCGCCAGCATGTGCGAGTCGCCATGGACAATCATGAATCCTGAAATGCGATTCGCCTTGATGAAGTCAGCGATTTCGCGTCGCTCCGTGGCATAGGCGCTCCAATCATCCCGGTCATTGTCCCGCAGCACCGGCATGAGTTGGTTGGCGTTACCTCCGGCCAGCGTCAGGCCTACGGCGGATTCCAGGACATTGGATCCTTCGGAGTACGCCCGGACTTCCGCCAGAGTGACAAAGAAATTCTTGCCACCATTGCGCTTCCCCTCCTCCAATCCGATCCGGAACCAGCGAACCTCCGTCGCCGGCGTAATCGCGTATTCAAAAGTGCCGCCGGCACCGACATTCGACAGCGTCACCGATGAAATCGAGTTGGATGAAGCGTCGTACAGACGCAGCACAAGCCCTTCGAGGCGTTCGGCACAGCAGTCGCGGCGATTGACGATTTCGATCTTTTCGAGCGGCGTGGCCCGTCCCAGATCAGCCATCCAATAGCTGTCGGGACGGTCATCCGTATGGCTAAAACTCCCTGCGTTGTGGTCCACGGCTTTGCCCGCTTGCAAGTCGCCTAACAAGCTCGATTGCCAGACCAGCACTTGATCACTCTCCTCGAGTCCGGTCGCATGTTCGCTATTTGTCTTTTGAGTGGCGTTGGTGGACTCGGTTTTCGCGATGAGGTTCGTGTGATGAATCCACCCAAAGCGGTTCGCAGGAGTATTCGTATAAGGGTTGGCGCCCTTGACGCCGATCCAAGGCACCGTGCTCACCCAGCAAATCACCGGGTAACGGCCATTCGCGGCCAGCAATTCCTGTTTGAACCATTCCTTTTGACTGTCGCCGAGCATCGATTTTTTCTCGTCGTCCTTGTCCCCAGGATCGTCACGCTCGGAGCGCAAGTCCGTCAGAATAAATCGCACCCGGCCCACGGTGAAGGCCTGCGCGATGGGCGATTTCTCACTGGTATCCGCGAATGGATAATGAGGCACATATTCATCGTAGGTGCGGCGCGCGCTGGAGTGAATCCTGACCTTGCGCGTGGCGCTGTTCCCGCCGTAATCGTGGTCGTCCCACATATAGACAAACGGCACGGAGCGATACAACTCGGCCTGTTGCGGAGATCCAAGAACGGAGTCGTAGGCCGCGCGAAAAAGCTCGGGCTGGTCCTGGTTGATGTCCTGGTAATGCAAGTCGCCCATGTTCATGTAGAACAGTGGATGATGGTCACGAATCCGATCGAACACGTTCCGGGTGGACCCCGTCCTGGCGCAGGAGGCAAGCGCTATTTCGAACGAGGCCGGTCCCGGCGCCGGGAACGTCCGGAACTGTCCGCGCTTCGTCCGATCGAGAACCCCGTTCACTTCCAGCGCATAATAATATTGGGTGTCGGGTTGCAATTGTCCCACCGGAAATTCAACCACGTTGTTTCGGTTCAGAGCCGAGACAGTCTTTCCGGACCGCAGCGGAGACGTCATTTGCGCATCTTTGCTCACGATCAGCCGTGTCGAAAGTCCTTCGTGAATGCTTTCCAGCACATTGGGATCCTAAGCTTAGAATTCCACGTGGACAAGTTGTCGCG
>JADMIO011638299.1_pt1 | contig 134432 bp, 118 predicted proteins | sample 8958161 | NCBI WGS metagenome assembly JADMIO01 (sample SAMN16585339, study PRJNA669376) | soil metagenome | isolation source: Crop rotation soil | place: USA: Cullars Rotation, Alabama | collected 2011 | reverse complement strand
GCGACAACTTGTCCACGTGGAATTCTAAGCTTAGGATCCCAATGTGCTGGAAAGCTGCTTGCAGATAGTGTTGCGCCGCACCCGCAAGCCGCTTGACCTTCGCTGGCGTCACCGATTCTTCCGCGAGAACACCCTCACTCAGCCGCTCTTTTACTTCAATCACCACGAGTACATCGCCTTGTAATGCAAGAATGTCGATCTCCCCGCGCGCCGATTTATGGCCGCGCTTGACAATGGTGTATCCCTGTTCGAGAAGATATGCCGCCGCGCGATCTTCCGCGTCCGCGCCTAATCGACGAACGCCAGACAACCTTGCAGCGCCTCCTGGACGGGAGCAAACGTGCGACGGTGAATCGCACACGGGCCCAACTCGCGTAGCATTTGAAAGTGCTGAGGGCAACTGTAGCCGTAGTGGTTTTCAAATCCGTAGCCAGGATAGATTGCTCCGTATCGCCGCATTAATCGATCGCGTGTCGTCTTGGCGATGATGCTCGCTGCCGCGATGCACGCAACTCTATCATCTCCGCCGACAACCGCTTCGATCTCACAATCAAGAGTAATATCCGGCGGAATCCGATTGCCATCGACGAACACCTTTTCTGCCGACACGGGCAGTGATTGCAAAGAACGTCTCATCGCGGCCATGCTCGCCCAGAAGATGTTGAGGCGATCGACCTCTTCCACTTCCACCACACACACCGACCACGCGGCTTCCGCTTTGATTCGCTCCGCCAACTCTTCTCGCTTCTTAGGAGTTAACTTCTTAGAATCGCGGATGCCATCTCGATCAAAACCGCGCGGAAGAGCGACGGCGGCGGCGACAACGGGCCCGGCGAGCGGGCCACGACCAGCCTCATCCAGTCCAATCGCGCCGGGAAAGTGTTTCAGCTTCCGTGCTGGTGCCGCCATCGTTGAAGTCTAGACGATTCAAGCCTGGGTTGCGAACTTTCGAGACGTGCCGCCGCGACAATTGCATTGATAGTGGATGTGGGGGATGAACAAGCGCGCCGGAATGACGTTGGGAGAAGTGGTTTTGGCCGCAGCGGTGCTCATGATTGTTTTCTTGGTTATCGCTTATCCGTTCGTTGCCAACTCGCACTCTCACCACCACGGGGCTGCCTCCGCGCAGAATAACCGCCAAATGTGCCTTGCCGGGATCATGTACGGCGGGGATTACGACGACACAATTCCGATCACTACAAACGGTTGGCTCTGTCGGTTGCAAAACATCTCTGACAAGCAGTTGACCGTGAACTGCCCCGCGCCCGGCACCCAAGACCTTGAAGCAAAGGACGCTGCCGGCGGACCGCGCACAGACGCTTGGCCGCTCCGTTTTATTCCTTACATTAAGTCACGCGGCTTGTTCTACGACCCGAACGGACGCCCTCGGAACGAAGAATTCGCCGACCAATACGGGATATGGCACTCACCGCCCCATGCTGCTTCGGACGCAGGCTACGATCCCGAAGGCGCGACGTACCGGAATCAAAATCGTTTCCCAATGTATGGGATGAACTACATGTTCCTGTCGCCTCTCCGAATTCCCGCCGCTTATCGCAAACGTCCGAATGCGATTAATTACGCGGTAAGTGAGAGCCACAAGTTCACGGATGCGGATGATCCAAGCGGAACCGTTTACTTCACTGAAACGCAACGCTCGTTATCAGACATCAAGCGCGGGTTCTTCGTTGTCAACGCACCCGGAATGTGGGAAGCGTTCGCTAATGGAAAGAATGGGCTTGTCGCATTCTGGTCGGGCACCGCGGGCAGCGGAGATTGGGTGGGAACGAACACCGCGTGCGCGGATTTTGTGACGCCGTGTCCAAAGCCGATTCCATCGGCGAACTTCATTTACATGGGAATCAACGGTGGCTGCAACGCATCGTTTCTCGATGGTCATGTGAAGTATTACAAAGCGGGAGCACTTGCCGCCGGGACGGATTACATGACCGCAACCGCCAAGGCAGACGGTTCGGGCGCGCATATCATCGACAAGAAGAAGTATCTTTGGAATCTCGACAACAACTTTTACGGGTTGTGACGTCGAGGTTTTCGTCGCGAGGTCACTTGCACATCGGGTGCCGTAAAGCGCTGAGTGCTTGTGCCCGCATTTGAAGTGAGGGTCGTGCTGTCGGTGACGGGCGTCACTTCGACCGCCTTTGAGCCCATGCTTGGAATAAAGCGTCCGATCTTCGCTCCGATCACATAAAAGCCAAATGCGGCGCATATCACCGGAATCAAAATCCATTTGAGAATGACTCCAGCCGGAGTCAAGGCGCGTCCTGCCATTACAAAAAGTGTAGCGCAGGTAACCTCATTCGCCCATGGCTGCCGAGGTCTACGAAGACTCCCTTGAATTAGAGATCGGCATTTTGGAAGCGGTTTTGCCTGATAGTGGGCAATATCTGAGCAGCGCATATCCGTATCCTTCTTTGCGGCCGACCGGTCGAGTGGAGAAACGGCAATTCCGCACAATCGTGCTGGAGAACCCCTATCTGCGCGCCACGATCCTGCCCGATCTCGGCGGCCGCATTCTTCGTTTGCTCGACAAACGCACGAATACGGAGATTTTTCCGCAAGAGCCTTTGCTTCCTGTCGAGGGCGGTTTACGCGGCGTGGAATTGCCGTATGGGATTCAGATTCGGTACACGGCAGATGATCGATTGAATTCGATGGGCACCGTGAATTATCAACTCGTACCTGCGGTCGATGAAGAAGACGACACGGGTGTTTGGATTGGGGAAGTTTCGGGGCCGCTTAGTTTCAATGCGTTGATTTCGTTGTCACCCGATGCATTGCAACTTGATGTTGAGTTACGCATGTTTAATCGCGTGATTGGAGACTCGCCTTACAATGGCGGGCTCTCTATTGGTTGCGCTACGGACGCATACTATTCGGCTCCGCCAGCAACATCATTCCCTTACGAGTGGATTGCTCTGACCGGAACTCACGCCGGCGTCACTTTGAAAGAACGAAGCGCGCACACTTGGGCGCCGCAGATGAAGGATCGTCGGTTGCAACTCAACCTCTTTGCCCCGGGAACGCAGTTCGCTCTTAGTGCGCGGCAATTGCATACTTCGCATTTCGTCTTGCGACCGAGTGCCGATTCGGAGAGATCGTTAAACTCACCCGCATCCGCAGATCTACAACTATCTCTCGAGCAGCGAGAACCCATCGACATCTCCGCTAGCATGGATACTGAATATCGCAAAAGTGTACGGAGTTCAATTTCCTTTGAGGAGCGCACAGGGTTCCTCATGCCTTCACTTCGCTATGAAGTGCACTTGCTTGATGCGCTAGGCAAACTGGATAACATTCTCGGCCAGCTGTTCTCCGACGAAGAGCTCGAACAGGCGCTTCTCTATAACGGCGAGGATCATCTTGCCTGGTGGGCGAAAGCCATGGGCAAGCGAATACGCCAAACAAGCGATGGCGAATCTTCCGAATTGCTCAACGCCCACTACCTTGCACCCCTAGAACCGGCTTTGCGTGGTGAAGGATTTTTGTCACAGCCGATCGCGCAAGGTCGAGAAGCGAATCCGATTTTGAAACCTCTTGAGGAAACTCCGGAAACGTTTGTGGAGATCGCTTGCCAATTGCTCGACTTGCAGTTGATAAGCGAGACTTCGCGATTTATTGATGAGGCTCTGCGGCATGTAGACCTGCCGATGTTGCGATACTTGCAGGCTTACTGCCTGATGTTCGCAAAAATGGATGTCGAAGCGGCAATGCATGTTGCGGCTGCCGCCAAGTTGCCGTTTGGCGGTCCATTTCCTTGGCGGTCAGTTGAATTACGCTCGTTGCGCATTCTTAATGACAGATTCGCTTCAGACCAACGATTGAACCAGTATTTGGATGTTGCCGAACGGTTTTCGAAATCGCCTCAGTGACTCTGTGGCAACCCCTGTGTCTCTGTGCTTTTGACTCATAGTAACTCGTTAACACAGAGTCACTGAGTGCCCACAGAGCCACAGAGATGCGTATGGCGTTCAGTTCGAATCCGCATGATCGGACAAACACATTCTCCAAATCCGCCGTCATAATCGCGGAATGACCGATCAGGAATTTGTCGCCCTTGCGAAATCGGGCGATGCGAACGCCGTCCAGACCCAACTTCAGGCGTTCCCGAACTTGGCCAACGCCACCGAAGAAGGCGTTTCCGCATTGTTGTGGTCGATCTATTACGGCCATCCTGTTGTTGGCCGCGTCATCGCCGATGCGCGATGCGGCAATGTCGATATCTTCGAGGCAACCGCCCTCGGTGATCGCCACGTTCTTGAGAGCATTCTGAAATCGCATCCGAATCAAATCAACGAATTCGCAGCCGACGGATTCACCGCGCTTGGTCTTGCCGCGTATTTCGGACATCGAGAAATCGTCGACGACTTGATCAAAGCAGGCGCCGATCCAAACATCGCATCCAAGAACGCACTCGGTGTCATTCCTCTCCATTCCGCACTCTCAGGCGGGCACAAAGAAATCGCGCGAGCACTCATCGAAGCAGGAACGGATGTTAACACACCGAGTAAAGAAGGATGGTTTCCTCTGCACTACGTGGCGCATAGCGGCGATCGTGAAACGGCGGACTATCTACTCATGAAGGGAGCAAGCACGAGTCAAGTCAACAACATCGGCGAAACACCCGCGATGGAAGCCCGCAAGTTCGGATACGACGCCCTTGCAGATATCCTCGAATAGATTCCTATTTGGCGAGGATGATTAATGCGACCATCGCGATAAACGCGGCGAGGCCGAGGCCACTCAAGATGAATCCGGTTATCGCGTGACCCTTTCCGGGCAGTCCCGGTTGCTCCTTGATGGCTCGCATCGCCTTCACACCGTAGATGATCGAGATGGGGCTCAGGATCGGCGCGAACACACAAATAAGCGAAGCAACGCCCACGTAATACGAGACTAGCGATGCAGGATTCCTCGTCGGAATGAGCGCTTGCATTGCGTCGTTCTGGGGCTGCGGCTGATAGTAACCTTGCTGCGGATACATCGGCTGCTGCAGAGGTGGCGGCGCAGGTTGGACGGGAGGCGGCGCAGGTGTTCCGCTCGGATCGGGATTCAATTCATCGGGCATTCAATCCATTGTAAATGGTGAATGGTGAATCGTGAATTGACGGAATTACCCGGTTCACGCTGAGTGCCGGAGATCTTGGAGCGCGCGCACGTTCTCAGCGTGCATCGTCTCCGACTCTGGAGTCTCGACGATGATGGGGATCTGATCGAACCTCGGGTCGTTCACAAGCAGCTCAAACGCCTTGGCTCCGATTTCACCCTTGCCGATGTGCTCGTGCCGGTCCACTTTTGAACCTAGACCTTTCTTGCTGTCGTTAGCGTGGACTGCCTTTAACCTGTCAAAGCCAATTAGCCGGTTAAATTCCTCGAACGTCCTGTCAAATGTCTCCGGAGTGCGGATGTCATAACCGGCAACAAAGATATGACAGGTGTCAAGGCACACTCCGACACGCTTGTGACCTTGAACCCAGTCCAATAGGGCGGCGAGTTCCTCGAACTTTGAATTCAGCGCCGAGCCCTGGCCGGCGGTGGTTTCCAAGAGCAGCATCACGTCTTCGTGGCTGTGATCCAAGACCAGCTTCATCGACTCCGCCGCCACCCTAAGCGCAGCGTCAACGCCAGTGCCGACATGCGCCCCGATATGGGACACCACGTACTTGATGCCGTATGTCGCCGATCGATTCAACTCGTTGGTCAAGCCGAGGATCGACTTCTCGCGCAACTCGCGGTCAGGTGCGGATAGATTGATCAGGTAGCTGTCGTGAGTAACGAACTGGGTGATGCCGGTTTCCGTTTGCGCCTTTTTGAAATCGGCAACCTTATCCGGAGTTATGGGAGCCGAGTGCCAAGTCTGGGGCGAAGATGTAAAAACTTGAACGGCCGTGCACCCAATCTTCGCACCCTCGCGCAATGCATTGCCCAACCCTTTCTTAATGGGCATGTGCGCGCCGAGAAATTGGGCGGGCATTACGCAGGAGCGATGACGACTTTGCGATTCGGCTCTTCGCCTTCGCTGTAAGTCTCAACGCCATCGATCGCCGAAAGTGCCTTGTGCACAACCCGTCGCTCGAAAGCGGGTAGCGCATCCAACACTGCTTCTTCCTTGCGCGCCTTCACTTCTTCCGCGATCTTCGTCGCAAGCGCAGTCAACGCCGCTTCGCGTCGCTCGCGATAGTTGTTGCCGTCCAGAGTGATTCGCACACCGTTTGCAAACTTGCGCGCCGCTGCGATGTTCACCAAATACTGAAGCGCATTCAAAACTTCACCGTGTTTGCCGACCAAGAACGCGACGTCCTTTCCGTCAAGCTCGACGTTTACATATCGGCCACCCGATACGTTTGCGGTGGCGGTCACGCTAAGATCTCCGGATTCCAAAATTTGATTGACCAACGCAAGCAGTTGCGCAGCATCGTCGTCCGATGCGACCACGGATGGTTCCGCTTCTGCTTCCGCAACAACCTCGTGTGCCTCTGCCGTAGGAGCTTCGTGCACAACCGCAGCGGCAACCTCCGCGTGATGCACTGGCGTAGGTGCAGCGACCGGTTCTGGCGCAACTGCAACAGGCGCAGGCGCCGGTGTAGGAGCTGGCGCGGGTGCGGGCGCAGCCACGTTGGATTCAGCGCGAACGCGAACATTGGTCTTGCCGAAGAGACCTTTGATCTCCTCAAGCACCGTAACTTCAACATCTCCAGGGGAGACGCCGAACTTGGCAGCAGCAGTGGTACGCGCCTCTTCGACGCTCTTAGCGGTTAGCTCAATTGATTGCATTTATTTTTCTCTCGAAACTTTACTCTGGTTAGGCTCGCGGTACTTACTTTCGCTTCTTAGGCTTATGCTTCGCGGGGGTGCCAGTTTTCACTTGTCCGACCTTGATGTCGCCTGGCGCAAACGGATTCTTTGCCTTGCCATTGGTCGATCCATTAAAAGGGCTGGAAGGGTAAACACCTCCGTCCTTCGTGTTCACCTTCACGAGCGGGGCAAGTGGTTTTCGGTACACCAACAAAACTTGAAGGGTGGTTAGGATGTTCGTAGCCGCCCAATACAGAACGAATCCGCTTGGCAATGCGGGATAGATGAACAGGGTCACCGCGATCAGCGCAGACATACCGATCTGCATCAGCCGCTGCTGCTTCATGTTCGTCGGATCAGCGACCGGCATCATCATCGACGTCGTGATCATCGAAATCGCATAGATGCTAAGAAGGATCAAGTCCTTCTGTCCAAGGTTCGGCGCGATCCACGGAATGTTCGCGTGGGTGCTCGCATTGATCCAAAGGAACGTTCCCTTTTGGAACTCGAACCGGTAGTGCAGCATGCACTGGTAGATCATGAAGATCACCGGGAATTGGATCAACATCGGCAGACAGCCGGCCATCGGGTTGAGACCGTACTCCTGATAGAGCGCCATCTGTCGTTTCTGCAACTCCATCTGGTCGTCTTTGAATTTCTCTTTCAGATCTTTCATCAACGGCATGAGCTGCTGCATCTGCCGCGAGTACATCATCTGCTTTTGTGAAAGCGGATAGAGAAGTGCGCGAAGGGCAACGGCAAGAAGAACTGCCGCAAACCAGTAGCTGAATCCCGGCTTAGCGCCCGTCGCATGCACGAGCCAGTTGATCATTTGCCAGCCGGGGAAGATGCCCCACACCAGCGTGTTCTGATTCTTCTGGTCGAGCGCAGAAATCGTGTGCGCGTAAAGTTGCGCCGCGGTCCAGCTGGACTCTCCTGAAGGATTGCTCGCGCCTTCGATCGGACCCTTTTCCGGAGTGTCGATCTTTACCGGGTTGTTCCAAACCGGCTTGTTGCCGAACTTCTCTTCGTAACCCTGCAGAAGCGTATAGGCGTTGTTGTATCGGCGAATATCGTCGTGAAGAATTCCACTCTTAACTTCCGCATCGGCGACGAGAATTGCGCCTTCAAGTTCTTTGGCGTCCTTGTCGTCCTTCGTAATCTTCTTGTCTTTGAACTGGGCCTGGAGAATGTTCTGCAGAACGGAAAAGTCTCGCGCTGCGGTCAGATCCCTGACCTTCACGTTATCATCGCGAAGAGCCGTAATGAGCTGGTCGACGGTTCTGGTCTCAGAAGTGCCGCCCTTATTGAAGAAGAAATACTGAACCCCGAAGAGGATCAGCATCATGATCAGTAGGTTCTGAAAGAAGCTTTGCTTTGCTGGCGCTTGGTTCTTGCTCATGAAATTCGGTTAGGGAACAGGGTCATATCCGCCCTGACTGAAGGGATGGCAACGTGAGATTCTTTTCACCCCCATCCAGCCTCCTTTGAGAAGGCCGTATCGTTGGATCGCTTCGAGGGTGTATTGCGAACACGAGGGTTTAAACCGGCAAACGTGGGGCAGCCAATCGGTCGACTTCTGATAACAACGGATCAAGAAGACACCAACTCGTTTGCCCATCTCGCGTTTACCGAATTAAATAACGTCGCCAACTCTTCCCGGTTTGCGTTATAGGTCGATTTTTCCGCTGAAGGAAGGAGCATTAGAATGTAGTCGAGCTTTGGATCGATTAGGTCTGGTTGTGATCGCAAAGCTTCGCGAAATCGTCTTTTGAGCTTGTTTCGGCGGGGCTTTGAACCTATGGTTCGACTCGTAGCGAATCCCACTAGGCCGCTGCCCGGAATGGCGATGATTCTGCAAAGCCCACCCGAAACGCGCTTACCGGTCTTAAATATTGTTTCGAAGCGCGCTTTGTTTGGGCCTTTCGTGTTAGGCGGCCAAGCGATGCCGGCCTCGGGCTCGGCGACGCTTGAGGACGTTCTGTCCGTCGGTCGTTCTCATCCGCACGCGGAAACCGTGTGTCTTGTGTCGCTTGCGGTTGTTCGGTTGAAAAGTGCGCTTCATTTCGTCTGTCTCAATCGTCTCGGGTTGGACGGCGAATTGTACCTCAGGGGAGGGCTTGGGGCTCTAGGCTCGAGGCCCGGGGATTTACGCGGCAAATAGGGAATTTGGGTTCAATCAGAGCCCCCCAAGCCTACAGACTCAAGCCCCAAGCCTACGACCTACCCCTCTCTACCAGCACCTGGCTGACCAGCTCGGCGACGGGGCCGGAGACCATTTCGCTGATGTCGCCCCCCAGCAGGGCTACCTCCTTCACGATCGACGAGCTCAGGTAGCTGTAATTCCAGTTCGTCATGAGGAAGACGGATTCAATCTCAGCTTCAAGCCGGCGGTTGACCATAGCCATCTGGAACTCGTACTCGAAGTCGGCGGTCGCCCTCAACCCTCGGATGATTGCCGCCGCATTTTGCCGCTTGGCATAGTCGACAAGGAGGCCGTCGAATTTGTCCACCCAAACGTCGTTGCCGCTGCCGATGCTCCTTCGTAGGCCGTCGATCCGCTGCTCAACGGTAAGAAGCGGGCTCTTGCTGGGATTCATTCCCACCGCCACGATGACCTCATCGAATAGCTTCGACGCGCGGTCGATCACGTCGAGGTGACCGAGCGTCGGCGGGTCGAACGAGCCAGGATAAATAGCGACACGGCGCATTAGTGCAAGGATAACGTAAATCGTAAATCGTAAGTCGTAAATCGTCGGATGGACAGGCAACCACGACAAGGGCAAGAAGGATAATTCCGGCTTCCGGCGATTTACGACTTACGATTTACGACTTACGATCAAAGCGCCTTACGATTTACGGTCAACATAATAGAGCCATGCCCGTCGTCGAAGCTGTCCGTCCGATCACCCTCGAAGAAATTAAGCAAGCTCGAGAGCGGATCAAGGACACCTGCCTACGCACACCCCTCGTGCGCCTTGAACTGGGCTCCGGCTTTCCAGACATAAGGCTCAAACTGGAAAATCTCCAACCAATCAACGCATACAAACTCCGCGGCGCGGCAAACGCGGTTGCAATGCTCACTGACGAAGAGCGAAAGAGCGGCGTGTGGACGGTCAGCGCGGGCAATGCCGGGCAAGGCGTTGCATATGCCGCTCGGAAGGCAGGAGTTCCTTGTACCGTGGTCGCGATCGAAACCGCGCCTCAATCCAAGCTTGATCGAATGCGTGCGCTCGGGGCGAAGCTAATTCTGGTTTCTTACTCTGATGCATGGCGCATCGTGGGCGAACGGGAGCACCCCGATATCGAAGGCACCTTCATTCACTCCTTCGACGACAACAACTTTATCGCCGGTCACGGAACGATGGGATTGGAGATCATGGAAGATTGTCCGGACACCGCTGCCGTCATTTGCGGAATCGGAGGTGGCGGATTAATCACCGGAGTGGGCAGCGCGGTGAAAGCGATCAATCCATCGATCAAGGTTTATGGCGCCGAGCCTGAAACTGCATGTCCGATGGCCGTTTCGTTGAAAGCCGGTTCGCCTCAATCATTTCCCGATTGGAAACCAACCTTCGTCGATGGTGCGGGTGGGCAAAGTGTTTTCCCTCGCATGTGGGAACGCATGAAACCAATCATCGAGGACTCGATTGTCGTCACACTTGAGCAGGTAAAGAAGTCGTTGCGGATGATGGCGGAGAAAACGCGCATCATCGCAGAAGGCGCGGGCGGATTACCACTAGCCGCTGCATTGACCGGCAAAGTTGGTAATGGACCAATCGTGTGTGTCGTCTCCGGTGGCAACATCGATCTCGAAAAATTCTGCGAGATCGTTGAGTCGGTCTCATAGTCGAGTTACATAAATGGCAAAAATTGAAGAGAAACTAAAACTGATGGGGCTTGAATTGCCTCAGCCCCTTGTTCTTCCGCCCGGAATGACCCTCCCATTTCCGTGGGTGCGATTGCACGGCAATCGCGCATTCATTTCGGGACATGGGCCTCAAAATCCTGACGGCACCCTTGCAAAGCCATTGGGCAAAGTTGGAGCTGACGTTTCTTTGGAAGAAGCACAAAATGCGGCGCGCTTAGTCGGACTCTCGATTCTCGCCAGCGTAAAACGAGAGCTTGGAGACTTGGACCGCGTTACGTCGTGGCTTAAGTTTCTTGGCATGGTCAATTCAGCTCCTGGCTTTAATCAACAACCCACCGTCATCAATGGCTTCTCGAACTTGATTCTCGAGTTGTATGGTCAGGAGCGAGGCAAACACGCGCGATCAGCGGTTGGAATGGCTGGCCTTCCCATGGATATTCCGGTTGAGATCGAAGGCGAAATCGAGTTCCAGTCGTATCGGTAGGAGCGGTTTAGAAGCTCTTGGCCGCGCGCCAATCGGCGCGCACGTCTTGACCAACTCGCAAGTCTTGCCCAATTGCGTCTGCGGCGGGCACATGCGCGATTAACGTTTGCCCGTCTTTCAAGCGCACGTGCAGTTTGAGCGTGTCACCCAAGAATGAAACGCGTTCAATCGTTCCGTTCGCATGCTCGGGCCATGCAATGGAAACTCCGACGTCCGACGGACGAACAAACAGTTCCGACGGTCCGAATTGAATGCGGTTAACGGGACCAACAAACGCGGCGACAAAGGAATTTGCGGGTTGTCCATAGATCTCCTCTGGTGATCCAACCTGCTGCACGCGGCCCTCATTCAGAACGACAACCTCGTCGGACAACTCCAGCGCTTCCTCTTGATCGTGCGTTACCAGCAAAGTTGTAATTGGATCCGCTTCATGAATTCGCAACAACCACTCGCGCAGTTCGGCGCGAACGCCGGCGTCAACTGCAGCAAACGGTTCATCCAAGAGCAAAACACTTGGCCGTGGTGCCATCGCCCGCGCGAGCGCGACACGCTGTCTTTCTCCGCCCGATAATTCGGCAGGATATCGATGCCCTTTGTCGGCTAGTCGCACTTTCTCTAGCAATTCAGAAACGCGTGCGTCAATGTCAGCCTTCTTTGCCTTGCGAACGCTTAAGCCGAAGCCCACATTCTCTCGCACCGTCATGTGCTTGAACAAAGCGTATTGCTGAAAGACGAAACCTATGTCGCGTTTTTGCGGTGGTAGGTCGGTGACATCGCGATCTCCGATCAACACTCTTCCGCTATCGGGAATGATAAGACCGGCGAGAATGCGAAGGAGCGTGCTCTTTCCGCTGCCGCTTGGACCCAACAACGAAAACAGTTCGCCTTTGGGGACCTCAAAGCTCACATCCTTCGCCGCGGGAAACGTGCCGTAACCTTTGCTGACGTTCTCAAAGCGCACGCTCACGCCAACCTCGGCCGCGACAACGGCTGAGGCGCTTAGAGTTGCAACTTGGGATTGTTGACCAGCGATCATGTGACGTGCTCTGTTATTATCCGGCACGCACTTCTGTAAACGCTCGAATCCAACCGAACGTGCGATTGATCCAAGCAATTGTCCAGGCAAGGGATTAGGGATCAGGGTCTAGACCAACGCATGGGCTCGGATTCTAATCCCTGGTCCCTAATCCCTGGTCCCTAATCCCTGGTCCCTAATCCCTGAAGTGCTACCGAATATGAGTCAGAACGTCTTGCCGCTTCCGCGTGCTTCGGAGCCGGGCGTGTTCCGCCATCGCAAACGCAATGACCGACAATAGGCCAAGAATGACCGAGCCCGCATAGGCGCCAGCATAGTTGAAATCGGCTGACTCTTGGTAAACCCACGTCGTCATCGTCTGTGTGTGGCCAATCAAGTTTCCACTCACCACGACGACTGCTCCAAACTCCCCAATCGCACGCGCAAACGTCAGCGTAATTCCGCGCGTTAGTCCGTGCTTCAGCGATGGGCACGTAATGCGCCAGAACGTTTGCCATCTCGACGCGCCGAGGGTGATTGCCGCATCCTCTTGGTCCGTTCCTATTTGTACGAGAATCGGAATGAGTTCTCGCGTCACGAGTGGCAAGGTGACAAAGAGTGTCGCAATCGCAATCGCAGGAATAGCGTTAAGAATCTGAATTCCTGCGCCTGTGATTGGTGCCCCTAACCATCCTTGCGGCCGATACAAAGTCAGCAACACGAGGCCAGCAACAACGCTCGACATGGTCAACGGAACGTCGGTCAAGATCGACACGGCGGTGCGACCCCAGAACCGTTGTCGCGCCAATGTCAGTGCCATTAACACACCAAAGATCGTGTTGACAATGATTGCGACAACTGCCACCAACACGGTCAAGTAAAGGGCGTGCAACGAATCCGAATCAGTAATTTGTGACCAGAGCGCACTCGGTCCAATTTTCACGCAGAAATACAGCAGATTGCCGGTTGGAATCGCAATGAGAAAACCGACATAAGCCCAAGATAACACCGCGCGAGCGCTCACGGCTGCGCCTCGGTGTTGAGGTGTTGCGGTATTGCGGTATTAAAGAGTTCCGAGTTCCGAGTTCCGAGTTCCGAGTTCATCTCTTCGCTCTCCCGACTTTTCTCGATCTCGATTGCATGTACTCGATCGCTAACAACAAGACAATGCTTGCGACTAACAACACAATGGCGATCGCCGATGCTGCTTCTGGCTCGCCCGATTCGATGCGCCCATACACATAAGTCGGCGCGATTTCTGTTTTGAACGGAATGTTTCCTGCGATTAGAACAAGTGAACCAAATTCTCCCAACGCGCGCGCAATGGTCAGGCTGGCGCCCGTCGCAATGGATGGCCACATCACCGGCAATGTCACCTTTGCAAAAGTTAGCAACCTACTCGCGCCCAATGTGTACGACGCTTGCTCCGCTTCCGGCTCTAACTCATCCATCACCGGCTGCACAGACCTAACCATTAAAGGAAGCGTCACGAATAAGAGAGCAAGAAGAATTCCAGGTTTTGCAAATACGATTGCGATGCCGTGTTGACCAAGAAAGGATCCGATCACACCCTGCGGCCCATAAAGAGAAATGAGGATCAAACCGGCGACGATCGCTGGCAATGCCATCGGCAGCTCGATCAGCGCCTCAAGAATTCTCTTGCCAAAGAACTCTTTGCGCTTGAGAGTCCATGCGATGCCGAAGCCAGCAATCACGGTGATGAGCGTCGCGAGCAGCGACATCTCCAATGTCAAAAGCATCGCGGAAAGTGCTTCTGGACGAGAAACGTACGACCAGAAACTCGCGACCCCTTTGCTGAAGGCCATTCCCCCAAGCGATGCAATGGGGAGCGCTACCATCAACGCCAAATACAGTAGGGCCGCAGACCGAACCGCGAGGTCGCCGGGCCGGCTTCGATCTACTTTGCGGACTGTGGCCATATTCCGTTGGGACCGAACACTTCTTCATTCATCTTGTCCCATCCGCCGTATTTCTCGATGGTGGGCGGGTCGGGATAAGGATATTGATGCGGCCACGTGCCCGCATTTGTGTCCCGCGGTCGATAGTGGAATTTCACATAGATCTTCTGCGCTTCTGGGCTGGATAGAAATTTCACGAATTCGTCGGCGGCAGGATTTGTCTTTTGTCCCTTTGGAGTGATCACCGCCACCGGTGGCTCCATGCGGATTGTTCGCGACGGATAGACCACTTCAATCTGATCTCCGGCATCGATGCGATCAAGCGCCTCGGATTCCCATCCAATAAGCGCGTCCCCCAAGCCGCTTGAAAATATTTGCTGCGCTTCCTTGCCACTCTTGCCAAACGCTTTGATGTTTACGCGCAACTTTCGCAAATAATCTAGGTCGTACATCGGGCTTGTTTTCCCGCCGGACACCTCCACAGGAATCACGCCCATAGCAACAACATTCCACTTCGCGGCCCCAGATGTGTCCGGATTTGGCAACACAACTCCTATTCCTGGATTCGTAAGGTCGTCCCAGTCCTTGATGTTCTTGGGATTGCCTTTGCGCACAACGATCACGACAAGCGACGTTGCGGGCACACCGCCGTTAGGTTGCTTGTTCCAATCCTTGTCGGCCAATCCGGCAGTAACCAGCTTATCGATCTCGGGACCCATGCTCAGCGCCGCAATGTCGGCATTGAGACCTGCCTCGATCGCGCGCTCTTGAGCGCCGCTACCCTCATATGTTTCTGTAAATTCGACCTTATAGCCGGGATGCGCTTTGGCGTAAGCATCTTTGAAGGCAGGAATAAGTCCGTTCTCGAATAACTGTCGAGAAACGGAGTTTCCGGCAAGGGTCAATCGAGTTCCGCTCGCCGATCCCTGCTTGCCTCCACTACATCCAATCGCCAGGACGGCGAGGACAGAAAGAGCAATACCTGCGCGAGATCTCATCTCGCGCAGGTTTGCGCAACGAGGCTTGGGAAGTCAAGTAGAAAGGGCATCTCGATTAACGAGATGCCCTTACATCTGCGATCTGCGATCCTAGATCTGAGATCCTAGGCGGCTCTCTTCTGCTTCAAATCCACTGCTTCAAATGGATTGAAGACCTGGATCGTGTTCTGATAGGGGCTGCTTGTCGCAACGACTAAGTGACCGTCACCCGCAACCATCTCCGCTCGCGGGTGGTTGATCGGACACAACGTCATTTCTTGACCGGTCTTGATGTCAAGCACAAACGCTCTCGTGCAGACTCCACGATCATCCGTTGCCATGATCGAAAGGTAATGACTCTTTCCGCACGCGAGGCCGAGCATTCTGCTCACTCCGAGCGTGCTATCCAACGACATCCTTTCCGTCACTTGCAAAGACTTGAGACTCACGGTGAGCAGTTCACTCATTGTGTCGTCGAAGATGTAGAAGCGATCGCTGATCACAACGGGCGCGTGCGCCATCACTTGGCAACCAAGTTCTGCTTCCTTAAGCAGGTGTCCTTCACGACTGATCAAGCGCGCCGAAATTCCGTTCGCGTTCTGGATCATGGCGAGTAGTCCAGCTTTCGTGACCGACAAACTCAACAACTTGTCCTCGTTCGATGGTCGCGTCAACTGAACCGAACTGGCCGGCTCGACTCGGAAGATCGAACCCGATCGAGTTCCAAGAAATGCCGCGTTGCCTGAGGCCGCTAAATAGGTCTGCTCACTTGCAAGCGCATCGAGCTCTCGCGGGCTGTTGATATGCTTACCAACCGTATCGCGGAAATCGATCGCAAGATGATCTCCCCAAGCCATGAGTCCAACCCAATGGCTATCGGTGTGAGCTTGATTCAAATAGTCGCCCTGGAAGAACGCATGCTTGCTCCAACTGCCGGTGTGGATGATTTCGACTTGTCGTTCTTCTGCGCAGTAGATGTAGCCGCTGAAGAGCATGAGTCGCCAAAGATCGCTTGGCGCCGGGCTCTCGAGAGTTACCGTCTTCGTCTCCGTTCCTGGCCAGAAGCAATGCAGAGCAGAGCCGTGCACGTATGCCGCACCTTGTCCGGTGCAGATCAACGCGCCAAGACCACTGTCTACTCCAGGCGTTTCGATTGGGGTCAAAGGACGAATCGGTCCCTTAACGGCAGGAAGAGGCTTTGTTTGCGGAAGCTTAACGCTCCACAACCGCTCAGACGATCCGGCAAGTTCTGTCCATCGCCCGGCTTTCGTGCCGGAATGGACAAGACCCGTGGGTTCTTCTTCCTCATCAAAATTGATATCATCCAAAGCGGCAGCAGGTTGAGCTGCTTCGGATGCAGGTGCTTCCTGAACTTTCTGTTCTGGCGCACTCGTTTCGAGATTGAGCACTGGCGGTACAGACGGCACAGGTGCTTCATCAACAGCTTCCGTTTCGATAACCGTGAGGTCAGGTTTCGCTTCGGCAGCGGCTTCTAGAACTTGGGCTTCTGCTGCAGGCTCTATGACTTCTGGCTGTTGCTCAACTTCTTGCCGCGCCGCTTCCGCTTCCGCCTTGGCTTTTGCTTTCGCTTCACGAGCGAGCGCCTTCTTCGACTTCTTCGGCTTGACTACTTCGACATCTTCATCGTCATCATTGTCTTCTTCTGCTGCAACGCGAAGATCGTCGACCTTCGACGCTACATTGGCAAGAGAGCTTTCCCATGCCTCAAGTCTTTGCGCGAACTCGTTGTCGACGGGTGTGGGCGCTTTGAGGTCCTCGACCTTCGATGCCACGTTCTTGAGAGAACTTTCCCACGCTTCGAGTCGCTCCGTGATTCCATTGTCGACCGGTGGCGCCGTCTTTAGGTCCTCGACCTTTGACGCAACGTTCGCAAGCGAGCTCTCCCAAGCTTCCAATCGTTGCGTGATCTCGTTGTCGGCCGGAACAGGTGCCTTCAGGTCCTCTACCTTCGATGCCACGTTCGCAAGAGAACTCTCCCATGCTTCCAATCGCTTGGTGATTTCCTTTGCCGTCGCACCCGTTTGTTTGCTGTCGGAGAGAAGTGCTTCTTGGAGCTTGGCCAACTCCTCTCCGAGACTCTTGAGTCCTGTCTCCGCACTCTTAACTGATGCGGCCAATTCGACCGTGTTGCCTTGAACAACTTCCGGCAGATTCGCAAGCTTAGATCCTTCCGACTTGATGTCTTCCAGTCGTCCGTCCAACGCTTGCACTTGCTTGGCAAGACTGAGCGCCGCATCCTCGAAGCGGCTCTGCAGACCAAGGAATCCTTCCGCAAGCTTGTCGCCGCGTTCGCTGATCGGAGCGAGTCGCGCATCGAGCGATCCCACGCGTTCTCCCAAACTGCTCATCGCGCCGGGCAGGCTCCCTACCTCGCCGCGCAGTGTGCCGAGTTCGCTCGCCAAACCTTGGAGGTTTGCGTGAAGGGCGCCATCTTTGCTTGTCACCATTCCCGAAAGCTCTTGCAAGTTGAATTGAAGAGCCTCTGCGGACTTCTCCAGGTTTTGATGAATCGAATCGTTGGATTTTGCCAACTCATCGACACGCGCATCGAGCCTGAGAAGTCCCTTTTCCAGAAATTCCGCAGCCTTCGCGATCTCGGTGATGCCACTCTTGGCTTCCGTATCGCGATTGGCGGATGCGACGGCCTGGCTTTCCAGACCGGCAAGTTTCTTATCTGTTGCTTGGAGTGCGGAGGCGAGCTCGCTGATCCCTTTGCGCGTGGCGTCGGCGCTCTCAGCACCTGCGACCAAGCGGGTCTCGAGCTTCTCGAGTTGCTTCCTCGTTGCCTCGGCGGTTTCTCCGCCAACTTTCAACTTGCCATCGAGTTTTTCGATGTCCTTTCTGGTTAAGTCGATCTCTTTTCGCGCGGCATCGATGCTTGATGTCGTCGCTTGGAGTTTGTTTTCCTGCGCAAGATTTTGTGCAGCGAGACCGTCGATGCGGCTTGCCACGTTCGTGACCGAATCGATCGTCTTCGCGATGTCGCGTGACAACGTGCCAAATGCATCTTGTCCCGCGGAAACTTTGTCGATCTTTGCTTCGAGATTTGCCGCACGCTTGGAATGATCGACTTGAAGATTAGTGACCAATTCGATCGCCTTCTTCGAATCGCCGGATGCGCTCACCGAGTGCTGCGCAATGTTTGTAAGACGCTCGTCCAACTTTGCGAGCAAACCTGAAATCGATTGCAATTGTTGGTTGGTCGCTTGTCCGGACTCTTCAATGTCCTTGAGGCGATGCTCGAATCCATCGATCTGCTTGCGGAAACTGCGCAGAACGGGTGGTTTGCGGACAAGTTGTTTTTGTTCCTCTTGGATCTCATCGATCTTCGCGCGGATTTCGCGCACTCCCTCTTCGACGCCCTTTCTTCCTGTGAATCGGAGAGGCGCGGTAGGAACGCTTGACTTCTTGAAGATGGTTGCGGCTCCCGCGATCAAAACGATTGCGCCGGCGCCACCAAGAATCCATATCCATGGGATCGCATGACCAAAGCTGTCATCTGGTGCTCGGCTTGCGCCTTGCCCTGCGGGAACGATGCACGCCGAAAGTCCGCTTGCTCCCGTCCCGTCTGTTGAAAGGATGACGCTGCCGCCAAATCCGTCGACAGATCCGGCTTTGCCTAATTCGATGCTCGTCGGCGATGGCCATCCAACCGAGACTTTGACGCCAGGTCCTTCCGCACCGCCGGCGACGATGCGCGTAATGTGATCGCCTTCCTGGAAAGTGCCGCTCGGGGCATTAACGACGAGGGTTTTGGCTGACTTGAGATAGTCCCAACCGCGCGGTACGACGAGGTCATAGTCGTTAGCCGCCGCGAAGCCAACCAAACCAAGCATGCAAGAAGCAAATATCGCTCTCAGGGTCATAAACGTCCACGCTAAGCCAGAACGCACAGCTCCAGCCCCGGTTAGTAACTTCCGCACCAAGCCTCTTACGGGGCTGGTAATTCGGCGGGAACCTTGACGAAGGAGCGGGCTAGCGACAGTCCGCGGCGGGGGTTTTGGCGAGAAATGTGGGCCCAGGTAGATTCGAACTACCGACCTCACCCTTATCAGGGGTGCGCTCTAACCAACTGAGCTATGAGCCCGACGAGCGATAATGATACTCCGAAGGGGTCCATAAAACGCGGGTCCAACCGGTCGCCGGGTTTGGCTAAACCTATCCAGATTCGACCCTGACCGCCATCCAGACTTTGTATCCCGCTTAAGATCGGACACAATAGATTCGGCGTCACGCCATTAGCCAAATACGCGTCGTACTGATTGAGGGCGACTGAACTCGGAGAAGAACCGGGATTGGCTGGTGTTGCCCCGATTGAATCATGAAGGCTTTCAAACTTCTCTCCACTGGAGTATTCGTCGCGGGATTAACCGCATGCGCACTTGCTCAAATTGATGGTCCGACGCCCCTCGCCTGGCGCTGGTCTCCACCGGATGTAAAGTACGCCCCTGACGGATCACCGCTCGTAGACAGCGGCAAGACCTACGTCGCCGCTGGCAACCGGATCTTCGCCCTCGATGCCACTTCGGGCAACGAGCTCTGGAAATTTCCGCTGGATGGTGCGAAGGGCGTTTTCCGCCTCCAACCTATCGTCACAAACAAAACGATCATCGATGTGACGGACTCAGGATTCTTCTATGCCGCAAATCAGGCAGATGGCGTTCTGAAGTGGATCTATCAACTTCAAAGAGTTGTTCCAATCGGACAACCCGTGGGTGTTGGAAACCTTGTCGTATTCAAGCAAAGCGATAACACGCTAAACGCGCTATCTCTTGAAACCGGACAGCCTGTCTGGGAGAAACCTCTCCCCATCGATTCAGGCATTAACGGCCCGCTGCTTGTCCACGGTGACGACATCCTATTTGCGGACAACAACAATCACATAGTTTCGCTCAATGCCGTCACCCAAAAGGTCAATTGGCAACGACAGTTCGGCTATCTTCCACCGGATCTCTCGCCTGCTTTGTATGGCGATAACATGTACCTGTACAGCGGACAGTATCTGGTCTGTCTCAACGTCATCAAAGGCTTTGGCAAGTGGCAAATCAACCTCGGCCAAAACATGGAATACGGTCCTGCCGTTTCCGCTAACGGATTGATGTGCGTGACTCAAGATGGCAACCTTTTCTTCTTCGACCTCAACGGTCGCCGCACATTACGCGAAGTTGTCAACCTAGGGTCCGGACCCGCTGCCGAGCCCGGATCGGTTGGTAACAAATATCTGGTGCCAACTAATAACGGCGCACTTAATCTCATCGATCCAAAGACCGGTCAGGTCCTGTGGAGTTACACGGTTCGCCCGATTGGTGAAGTCGCAAAGAACAAGGATATGAAGCCTTACTTCAACGGTAAGGACTACATCGATCCGCGAGTGCTCACAGTCGCGGCTGCGGGCCCACCCACGATGAATGGCGACACGATGCTGATCTTGGGATCGGATGCAAGTCTTCTCGCTTTCGACAAGAAGCTGGGCGTTGACCTCACGCCTCCGGACGTCGACATGCTATTCCCAAGGCCAGGTGCCCAGATGTGTGGCCTGCCGCCTCTCGATATCATCTTCAAGATAAGTGATGAAACAACGGGCGTGAATATGAAAACGCTTAAGATCGATGTCGACGGTACGCCACTCGAATATCTTGTTGGCGGCGATGGCGTTGCATTCGTCCATTTGTCTGTGTCGGGAAAGAACAAGGGTCTTCTCGATGGTCGTCGCATTTTCACCGTGTCCGTATCCGACTGGATCGGCAACGAAATAAAGAAGCCGTTTGCCCTCATGATCGATAACTCGCTACCTCCGCTTGGCGCACCGAAGGGAGTTGGCGCTGGTGGTGACAAAGGCAAGGGTGCAGGCAGCGCTGGCAAAGGTGGCGGTGGCGGCGGTGCTGGCGGTTCCATCGGCTAATCTCGACGCTTGGCAAGCGCTACTGGCGGCCGAACTCAATCCCTCTAAGGCGGTTGAGTTCGGCCGTCGCATTGAATCCGGCTATCTCAGCCGTGAGCAGCTTCTTACCCACCCCTCTCTTTCGCCGTCGGAGGCACAGCGTGCCGCCGCCGCGGTTGACATCAATGGAAAAGTTCCGGACGGTGTTCGCCTTGTTGCACACAGCGAATTTCCGGAGCTGCTTCGACAAATGTCCATGCCTCCTCCCGCAATCTTCGCCTGGGGCGATTTCTCGGTTGCAGCCGCGCCCACGGCCGCCGTTGTTGGCACACGAGGCGCATCCGCTTATGGAAGGGCCGTCGCCACCAAATTTGCCGAGGCACTTGCGCGCGCCGGAGTAACCATCGTGAGCGGTGGCGCGGTCGGAATCGACGAAGCCGCTCACCGTGGTGCACTCAACGTTGGAGGCAAGACAATTGCCGTGCTCGCCGCCGGCATCGAAGTGAATTACCCAGTTGTACACGCCAGTCTTTTTCGATCGATCCGCGGTCAAGGTTGTCTCGTAAGCCAATACGCGATTGGTACCAAGCCGAATTCCTATCGCTTCCTTGCTCGGAATGGATTGATTGCTGCCCTTAGCCAAGTGACCATCCTAGTAGAAGCTCCTATGAAATCAGGCGCTCTTCGAACCGCGCACTCGGCAAACGAATTCGGGCGACAAGTCTTCGTCGTGCCATCGAACATCGACAATTTGAATTTCGCAGGATCTCATGCACTGATCCGAGACGGCGCAACCTTGGTGGATCATCCCGACCAAGTCCTAGAAGCAATGGACCTTGCCGGTGCTCCTGCACAAGCGCTTCCGTCCTATTTGTCGGACACTGCAAAAATGATCCATAACGTCTTGAGCATGCAACCAACCACCGTCGAGAAGATCGTCGAGCTGACGGGGCTCGATCCCTCCGCTGTCCTCTCAGATCTAACAATGCTTGAGATCGAGGGAGCTGTAACGCGTGAGCCGCAGGGATTTGTCACTCGATCATGAATCGTTATCTTGAGACGATCGGCCCTGAAGGCTTGGGCATTTATGAAGTGGAATGGAAAGACGGTGGCCCTTCGTTCCGGCGCGTAAATCGGCCTGCTCAAGGAACGCTCATTCCGGGATTTGTCGATCTACATATCCACGGTGCGTTTGGCATCGACTTCATGAGCGCCTCCGCTGCCGACATGTCGGTGCTCTGCGACAAGCTTGCCGACTTAGGCTACGAAACCTTTCTTCCGACAACCATAACCGCCTCATCGCAAGCAGTTTCGGCCGCCCTCAAAAACTTGCCAAAGAATCCGATGGTCGCGGGATTCCATTTGGAGGGTCCCTTTATCAGCCCGAAACACCCGGGCGCCCAACCACCGAAATCAATTGTCATTCCGCCCGCCGGCCCCTCTTCTTGGGATGAAGTATTCGACCATCCGCAGCTGCGATACATCACCCTGGCGCCAGAGCAACCACGAGCCCTCGAACTCACCTCGCGGTTGATGCAGCGCGGTGTCATCGTGAGCATGGGTCACACCGATGCGACCTACGATCAAGCTCGAGCAGGATACGAATTCGGAGCTTCGCATACAACCCATACCTACAACGCCATGCGGCCATTCCATCATCGTGAAGCCGGAATCGTTGGCTACGCGCTGATGAACAGCTCACTCCGCACGGAACTAATTTACGACCGAAAGCATGTCAGTCGCGAAGCCACTGAACTACTCTTCAAGTGCCGCCCCCTCGATCGAATTATCGCCGTAAGTGACAGCACAATGGCCACGGGCATGCCACCAAATCTCGAGATTAAGATGTGGGGACTGGATTGCGTCACGGGCCAAAAGGAAGTGCGCCTGAAGAACGGAACCCTGGCAGGAAGCGCGATCACTTTGCTGGATGCATTCAAGAATTTGGCGGAAGACTTTGGAATCGAAGCGGCAATGATGGCGTGCTGCATCAACCCACGAGACGCACTAAGAATGGCTGGCCCGCCAAGGGTCTATCTAGAGCTTGACAAGGACTTCAATATCGTTGAGCGGTTTGTCGCAAAGTCCTAACTTCCTACGATCTTTGTGAGACGATCCCACACGGAGTCCCATTCGGCAGATCGCGGTGGCGACTGAATGAATATCGTTCCAATTCGCATTCTGTCCATGTCGAAGAGCGCTTGATACAGTTGCCGCGCGTACTCACTTGCAACGGATGGCATAACCACTTGATTGGGACCATTGGGCGAAGAAAGGATCAGACCCGCCTGGCCCGGTTTCAGATCTTCAACAATTTGCACCGGACTGCGGGGCGCATAGTGCTTGGGATACATGCCGGGCGACTTTCGCTCTCCGTCACTCCCAGTCCCAACCTCAACTCCTAACACCGATTCAAGGTCGGCTTTGCTAATCGCGCCCGGTCGTAGAATTCGCGGGCTTTCACCGCTTAAATCCAAAACCGTCGATTCGATTCCCACTTCACAAGCGCCTCCATCGAGAATCATTTCAAGACGCTGCTCAATCTGTGGGTCGATCATCTGCGCCGTCGTGGGAGAGAGTCCCATAAACTTGTTTGCACTTGGCGCGGATACAGGTCCCGCCGCTCTTATCAGTTTCAGCGCGACCGGATGGTTGGGCATTCGCACGGCAACCGTATCCAGTCCCGCTGTTACGATGGATGGCACTCGATCTGACTTCGGCAAAACCAAGGTGAGCGGTCCGGGCCAAAACCTCTCCGCAAGCATTTGAGCGCGAGCAGAAAAATCAGCGGTCACCGTTCTCGCCTGGTCAATGCTTCCGACATGAACAATGAGTGGATTTTCAGCCGGTCTTCCCTTGGCTGCAAATGTCGCTTCTACTGCTTCGGGATCAAATACGTTGGCGGCAATACCATACACGGTCTCTGTCGGCATTCCAACAAGCAGGGAATCCTGTAGGGCCTGTGCTGCTAGCGCTATTGTCTCGTCAGTCGGCGGAACGATTTTCATCCGGCTGCCCGGCGCATCGCATCCAATGGCGCGACCATACCGAGCCACCACTCGAGCGATCGCGCCGCCTGCGCGACGAGCATCTCTAAACCATCGACAACTTTCAAACCGCCTAGGCCCGCATTGAGGAGGAATGGCGAAAGCTCTTTTCCATACGAGATGTCATAAGCAATCGTCTTCCTATCCGCGCGATGCCATTGAACAGGCACGGATTCGTCATCGAGTGACGCAGAGGTTGCGTTAACAACGAGCGCTACTCCTTCGGGATTTGGTTCCTTGATGACTTCCACCTTAACTCCCAAGTCGGCAACCATTTGCTTGGCGTTTTCGGGCGTGCGATTGTAAACCTTCACTCGATGACCGCCATCGATTAATGCCGCAAGCAAAGCGCGAGCCGCTCCACCGGCGCCAAGGAGTAGCACTGGCGCCGGCGACCACACACCAACGGCGGGAAGGGTGTCCATGAAGCCCGCAGCATCCGTATTGGTCGCTGAGTTGTCCAATAAGTTGATTGTGTTAGCAGCGCCCACGCGCGCCACAAACTTATCCGGGTTCTTGGACCATCGCGCCGCTAGTGATTTCAGCGGCACCGTCACATTGACGCCTTGATAACCCAGATCGGACAGATGCTGCACCGCTTCGCCAAATTCTTCCGGCGGCACCCTTACCGCAACGTACTTGTATTCAAGGCCCAAGGCTGAATACGCGGCTTGATGAATGACCGGCGAAAGAGAATGGGAGATGGGATCGCCAAGCACCGCGAAATGGGCCCTCGGAGCCTTGCGCCATTCAAAGGATTTGTCCACGGCTGCTTTTCATTGTGAACTGTAATTTGTGGCTTGTAGTTTGTATTTGAAACCAGATCCGACACAAGCTACAAGCAACAATCCACAATCTACGAGCTACTTAAACACCCAAAACCGCTGGGCCGAGAAGTTCCAAGCCGCAACGATGGCAGTAGCGCAAACCAGAGCGATGCGAGTCGACGCCTTGGAATCGCCAGGAATCAGGTCATTAATGAACGTGCTGATCGCTAGGTTCAAGCACAAGCCGATGATGTTCACCACGACAAACTTGTGGAACTGTTTAGCCCGCTCTTCCGCCCCGCGCGTGCTAAAGGTCCAGCGCCGATTCCAATAGAAGCTGTTGAGCATCGCGATTGAAATTCCACAGAAAGAGGCGACGGGAAAGAAGGCTTCCGTCGGACTCTTTGCTAGATTGAACAATGGTGCGTGGAGCATCAACCATCGGCCGATTTCTCTTGTCGTTGGCGCAACAGATTGCGCGTAGAGAAGAGTCATGCGAATGCAGTAATCGATAACGAATGAAGAGCCGCCTACCACGCCAAATCTGACAAGTTGGTGAACGACCTTCCGTTCCCAAAATGGTTTATTCTTGCGCTCCTCCTCGGTCTCCGGCTCATCTGGTGGTTCGTGAAGGGCGCGGTAAAAGTAGCCGCGAACAAGACGCTCCCCAAAACGACTAACCTTTGTCCCAACAAAATCATTGGGAGAGATGGGCTGCAACCAAATTGCCTCGATACCCACGCGATTCGCGCCGAAAACATCGGTAAAGATCTGATCGCCAATCATCACCGCCTGGTTTTCTTTGACATCGAATTTACGAAGGGCCTCTAGATACATCGATCTGCTTGGCTTGAACTTGCCTCGCAATGCAGGGATGTCCAACACTTTCGCGAGCCGCTCCAGCCGCGCAGGATTCCGTGTGTTACTCAGAATGCAAATGTTGATGTCATGCGACTTTGCCTTTGCAATCCAATCAAGAGTCTCCTGAGCAAAGTCCTCTGTACGCCATTTGACCAACGTGTTGTCCACGTCGATAAGAATGAGCTTGATGCCACGTTTCGACAAAGCTTCAGGGTCGACGTCTTGAAGCCGGTGCACGGCATGGGCGGGGCAAAAGGGACGCACCGGTCCGAAGACCAAGTGCCGCTGAAAGCTCCCCGCCCTGAAACCGCTCATGAGCTTCCTAGTTTAAGCGCAATCTCTCTTCGCTGGTGAGCCGCATTCGTGATATTGGCCCGATGGCCCGCGCTGTCAGCGGCAAATAAGTGATATCCATTAGGCTGAGCCACGTAATACAGATAGTTGTGCTTCGCGGGGTGAAGGGCCGCTGCCACGCTCGGCTCGCTCGGTGAACAAACCGGTCCTGGAGGAAGCCCCTTGTGCTCGTACGTGTTGTACGGAGAATCGATCGTGTGATAGTCCTCCACCGTCAGCTTTCGCCACTTCTGAATTCCATACAGCAACGTCGCATCGATGTCGAGAAACATGTTTCTATCAATACGATTGAAAATGACTCCTGCGACTTTCGGCCGTTCGTCGTCCATCTTCACTTCCAATTGGACCATGGAAGCGATCGTGATGATTCGTTGCAAATCGCGTGGCTTGCCCAGCTTGACGTAAACCTTCTCCTGAAACGCCTTGAGCTGTTTGATGATCGTTTGCTTTGCACCAAGGAGCGGTGGAAGATCGTACGTGTCGGGATACAAATATCCTTCTAGGCTGTCTTCGGGCAATGGGAAGTCCACATCACCTTTGAACAGCTGGGGTTGGTGAACTAGTGCCATGTATTCGTCAGCTGTCGTCACGCCCTGCCGTTCCAAGATGTTTGCGCTTCGCGCCGCCCAATTCGTTTCGGGCAGCCGCACCATCTGCTCGACCGGATGATGCAACTCGATCAGCACCTGATTGGCGGACATCCCACCATTAACGCGATACGTGCCAATCTCGATCGGAGCATCTTTGTGTTTGAGCCTCGCATAGGTTTCAAAGGCTGACGGATTACGAACCACACCCTTTTCTTTGAGCAAAACGAGCGCGGATGCCAGCGTAGTTTGTTGGTCAAATCGAACAAAGAATGGTTCTGTCTTCGGCGTAGGAGCAATTTCGCCACGCAACCAAGTCCACCACGCAAATGCACCCCCTCCCAAGAGCAGGAGGAACACCATTACTCCGCAACTAATCCGCTTGGCCATGAATAAATCGTTCCAAGATGAGGCACGCCGCCTCACCGTCTTTCAGCTTGCGTCGCTGGCTCGCCTTGACACCCTGCGAGATCATCTCCGTCTCAGCTTGCACGCTTGTCAGGGTCTCATCCACCAGTTCTACGCGCATGCCCGCCTGCTCGATCTCAATGGCGAGCATCCGAGCGATTTTAGCCATTCGTCCTTCCGTTCCGCCCGGCTCAAGCGGGAAACCCAGCACGATGGCTTCCGCCTGCTCATTTTTTGCAAGATCGAGGATCTTTGCCGCATCTTTCTTGAGGGTGCCCGTCGGCTCGATCGAGTTACGTGCTGTGACGATCCCATGTTCTGATTCGCCCACTGCGATTCCAATTCTCTTCGTCCCCCAGTCAACGCCGAGCAATCTCATTCGGAGCCCCTGCCCCTTGCGCGACGAAGGAGCGGAGGGGGAAGGGGTTGGGGTAGGGGGTTACGAGTGCTCATCGCTTTGATCGCATTCATCGCACCTATCGCATTCATCCTCTTCATCTGGATCGCTTCAATCCAAAAACCAAAAACCAAAATCCAAAAACAACACTCAGCCCTTAACCCTTAGCCCTTCGCCCTCAGCCCTTCCAGCACCTGCTCATGCAACAACCCGTTCGTGCTCAGCGCATTATCACTAAGTTCGTCGCTTCCCGCCAAATCTGTAAAGCGACCTCCAGCCTCGCGGACGATCAGCGCTATTGCCGAAATATCCCAACGGCTCACTTGCGAGTCGATCATCATGTCGACCCGACCCGTCGCAACAAGCGCGTGACCATAGGCATCGCACCACGTTCGCGCCGCCATGCACCGCTTCACCATGCCGACGTAGCCATCCAAGATTCCTCGCTTCATCAGGCCAAGAGTTCCGCTACTCGCAATGAACGCACCATCCAGCGAATTACGCGAAGAAACGCGCGATGGTCGGCCATTCCAAAATGCGCCATGACCCTCTTCCGCATAAATGCAATCGTCGAGAGCAGGGAAGTAACAAACTCCGATCACGGGCTTGCCAGCGCGTTCGTAACTCAGTAGCGTCGCATAAAGAGGAACGCCACAAACAAAAGACTTCGTGCCATCGATCGGATCGATAACCCATCGGTCATCGCCCGCGCCTGTCATGCCCTCTTCCTCGCCGAGAATCGCCTCGCCTGGATAATGCTTTTCGATCAACTCCCGAAGAGTTCTCTCCGCTTGCTGGTCGGCCACCGTTACCGGGGTTTCGTCTGCCTTTAGATCGAACCGGACACCATTCTGAAAGTGAGCCAGGGTCGTGCGACCTGCTTGAACCGCCGCATCAAGGGCAAACGAAAGTCGCGGGTCCATGGAAGGCAGGATTGTACAACGACCAGCCGTTCTGGCAACCGCACGAAGAACCTGAGCAGACGGAGAGCAGTCTCCTAATAACGGAGTCAAAGTCATGGCTGAACTGAACGACAAAGCCGCTAAAGCGGAAAGTGAGAACAAATTACGAAAGAGCGCGTCGGAATCGGGATCAAGCATCCCCAAAGATGCACCCAAACAGCCCGGTGAGTCTGTTACCGATTACGCCAAAAGACGCATGAAGCAAGAATGGGAAGCGATTAAGCATCCCGGCCAGCCAAGTTAGCGCCTCTATTCCGAGCAGCGTGAGTCATCCGAGTCGCGGCTAAACTTACGCCGTGATACGTCGGTTGCTTTCTATTGCCGCTCTTGCCGGTCTATGTTGTCTTGCCGCTGCCCAAAACGATCCGGGCTACGCCGCGAAGGTCAAGGAGTACACGACCTATCCGTTCTTCCTGACCGAGTATGTCGATCATCTGCCCGCAAGCACGACCGTGCCAAGTCCGCTCAAACACTTCGGACACATAATCGGCGAGCCGGGCATCCTGCATTACTCCGACGAAATCAATACGTATATGCGCGCACTCGATGCCGCATCAGATCGAGTGTTGGTGAAGAGCATGGGCAAGAGCGAAGAAGGACGCGAGATGATCGCCGTCTTCATCTCGGACGCCGACAACCTTAAGCATCTCGATGAGTTCGCAAGCATCAATGCGCAAATCAGCGATCCACGAAAACTCGTCGAAGGCGGATACAAGGGCGACGGAAAACTCACTGGCGCTGATGAGAAAGCAGATGCGCTAATCAAGCAAACGCTTCCCATTTATTACGCCACCGGCGGCATGCACTCCCCCGAATCCGGTCCGCCGGAAATGTTGATGGAGTTGGCATATCGGCTCGCGACCGAAGAATCACCTTTCATCCAAGAGATTCGAAAGAACAGCATCGTCATGCTTACGCCCGTTCTTGAAACGGATGGACGCGACCGCTATGTCGACACCTACAACTATCGCAAACGCAATCCGAAGAAAACGCCGATACCGCTCATCTATTGGGGTCACTACGTCGCCCACGACGACAACCGCGACAACATCGGCATGCAGTTGCAGCTCAGCAAGAACTTGATGAACACGTGGATTCAATATCACCCGATCGTTCTTCACGATCTGCACCAGTCGGTGCCGTTCCTCTATATCAGCACCGGCACTGGACCCTACAACGCCTGGCTCGATCCCATCACGATCGACGAGTGGCACCTATTCGCCTACGACGAAGTCGATGAAATGACCAAGCGAGGCGTCCCTGGCGTCTGGACCCACGGCTTTTACGATGGCTGGGCCCCCAACTACGCCTTCTACATCGCCAACGGCCACAACGCCATCGGCCGTTTCTACGAGATCTACGGCTCCGATGCCGACACGCGAATTTCAAGTGTCGGTGACGCGAGCAATCGCGACTGGTTCCGACCTAATCCACCGCTCAACAAACTCAACTGGTCAATCCGCAACAACATCAACATCTCCGAAAGCGCGTTGCTGATGGGCATGCACCATCTTGCAGAAGACAAAGATCTCTTCCTCCACAACTATTGGCTCAAGTGCAAGCGCAGCGTGCAGAAGCCGTGGAATGAGGGACCTTACTCGTATATCGCGAAATACGAACCGGCGAAGAGAGGTCTTATCGATGAACTTCAAAAGTTGATGACCCTACAGGGCGTGGAGACGAATGCTCTTTCCGAAGATCTGAAGATCAAGGACGTCACCTATCCGAAGGATTCACTCGTCATCCGCATGGATCAACCGTACAGTCGTGAAGCGGACATGCTTCTCGATAAGCAGTTCTACAAGTCCGATGATCCATCACCCTACGACGACACGGGTTGGACCCTCGGTCCCCTATTCAATCTCGATGTAACACGAGTGATGGACAAGGATGTTTTGACTGCGAAGACCGAAGCCGTTGTCGCCCAGTACTCGATGGTAGGAGGTATCGCGGGAGCGGTTCCAAAGTCGAAATTCTATGCGGTCAACATCAATGACTCAGCGACATTACTTCGACTAATAATGGCCTCGCACAGCACGCTCGTTGCGGAGCAAGAATTCAAAGTCGGCGACAAGACGTTCGCTCCAGGCACCATCTTAATCTCTGGAGATCAACCAGGCGATACAGGCGCAGTCAACTTGGTTTGGTCGTTTAAACCAACACCCTTGACGGACTTGCCCAGGGTGGCCACCCATTCCCTGAGTTCGCCCCGCATCATGCTCGTCCATGACTGGGAGAACACGGAGCAAGAGGGATGGCTGAGGCTCGCATTCGACCATCTCGGCGTGAAATACAAGTACACGTCGATCTTCGAGTTCAAGAACAATCCCGATCTTAAGAAATCAACGGACGTCATCATTCTCGGCCCTGGCATGAGTCAGGACTCCATCGTCAATGGCCGTTCTCCTCTCGGCGATCCCGTTCCGTGGAAGCCGATGCAAGGGCTCAAGAATCTAGGCGGTCCCGATACCGCGAATGACATCCGTGGCGGATGCGGATTAGAAGGAATCCTTCATCTTCAGAAGTTCTTGGATAACGGAGGTCTGTTGATCACGCTGGGCGAAGCAAGCGAACTCCCTATCTATTACAACCTCATCCACGGCGTATCCCTAAATCGCAATCAATCCGCGCCAAGTGGAAGCGTCTTCCTCACCGAGCGCGGCGACAAAGTGAATCCCGTTCTTTACGGCTACGGCGACACCCTCGGCGTTTACTCCGCCGATTGGTACCTTCCATTCCGCATGAACGTTTCGACCGGTGGTCGGAGATTTGGCGGCGGATTCGGAAGCGGCGACCGTTCATCCGGCCGAGGCGATAGCAAGGATCCCGACACCGTTCAGGGTCGACCTCCATTCGAAGAACCCAAAGAGGAAGTCACGCAGGGTTACATCCCGCCGGAGTATCCCAAGAACAAGATCCTTCTCAAGTTCGCAGCCGCCGACAAATGCTTGATAAGCGGCGGATACGGAAGCATTTCCGGCATCGCTGGTAGCCCGGCGCTCGTGCTGTGTCCTGCTGGAAAAGGCAATGTCCTCATGTTCGGCCTCAACCCCGCATGGCGCGGAGAAACCGTTGGGTCATATCAGTTGCTGATGAACGCCATCTCCAACTGGGACCACCTCAACATCGATGCACCGAAGGAGCCAGAGAAGAAGGCGGAGGAAAAGAAGGATCCCGCCAAACCGTGAACATGTTTGTCGTGCACCCAATCTTTTTCAGTCTTTGTCTCAGGAACCATCATGGACAAGAGTCCGGAAAAATAAGACGGGTCGAAGCGAAACGCCAAGCGTAGCGAAGGCGTGAGCGTAGACCCAAGAAAAATAGATAAGTTTAAGAGGTCTATCGAGAGCAATTGCGCCGATAGACCTCATCTTAAACCCCAAACAATATTGTTATGAGCAAACTCTCTCGACGCGAACTCATCGCCGGTGGCGCAGCCATCGGACTTGGCACCATCGCCAAAGCCTCGCCCTTCACCAGCAACATCTGGATCCAATCGGGGACGAAACCGATCGTCATCGCGTCGGGCAATGCGCTCACCGATAAAAACGGGGGGCCGCGTAGCGCAGTCGAAGAAGCTTTCCTCCAAATCGGCAAAGGCGCCGACATCCTCGACGCCCTCATCGCTGGCGTCAATATCGTCGAGCTCGATCCAACCGATAGCAGCGTGGGCTACGGCGGACTTCCAAATGCAAACGGCGTCGTCCAACTCGACGCGTGTTGCATGCACGGTCCAAAAAGAAGGGCAGGAGGAGTTGCCGCCCTCGAAGGAGTTAGAACCCCAAGCAAAGTCGCGAAAGCCGTCGCCGATCTCACCGAGCATCATCTCCTCGTCGGCGCGGGCGCCCAAGAATTTGCCCGCAACGTGGGCTTCACCATCGAGGCTGATCTCAACACCGACAACTCGCGCAAAGCGTGGCTCGAGTGGAAACAGCGCACAGACAAGGATCACTATCTCAATGAAAAGGAACGAGAAATCGGCGGTCTCAACGCCGCTCTCGCCATGGCCCAAGAAGGTTGGATGGATCCGCAGCACGTGTACGGCACCGTCAACTGCAACGGAATGAACGAGAAGGGCGAAATCGCCGGCGTCACCACGACGAGCGGTATTGCATTCAAGATTCCCGGCCGCGTTGGAGACTCACCGATCCTTGGTGCCGGCCTCTACGTTGATCAAAATGTTGGCGCCGCCGGATCAACCGGACGAGGCGAATCAAACCTGTTCAACTGCTCTTCCTATCTTGTAATCGAAGAGATGAGAAGAGGCACGCATCCGAAGGACGCATGCCTCGCCGCCCTCAAGCGCGTCGCAGCGAATACCGTCGAAAAGCGACTCCACAACGAGAAAGGACAACCGAACTTCGGTTTGGTCTTCTATGCAATCGACAAGAATGGCGTCCACGGAGGCGCCGCATTCACGCCAGGATTTACCTACGCGGTGTGCGACGCATCCGGTCCACGATTCGCCAACTGCGAATCTCTATTTAGCTAACCGCCACTATGTCGGATTGATGAAGCCCGCAGCTTGACTTGTCTTGTCGTTACTTCCCGATCCTGCTTTCGTCGATCCTGGCAAAGCGCTTCCGGCGGTTGAATTTGCATTGTCGCTGCATCCAACAATCGTAAGCGCGAACGCGGCGATGAGGATTAGTGCTATGAGTTGTCTCATGCCGCTTATGTGCACAGAAACACTCGAAGCGTTCAATCATGCTGCCGCCGGTGCGCAATCACCTTCCGCTGGAGTCGGTAACAAGTCCGGACGGAACATGTACAGCGCACTAAGATCGATGATCGCATGCAACACCATCGCAGCCACCAGACTTCCGGTCGTGAAGTAGAACAACCCAAATAGAAATCCGCCGACGCCCGTCTTTAAGATTCCAACCGGCCCTTGATAGCTGTGATTGACGCCAAACAGTAGGGAAGACGCCAGCAAAGCGACAAACGGACTCCATCCAAACGGCGGCGACATGAAGTACGCCAAGAAATAAGACCGGAAGATGATCTCCTCGCACACACCAGCGCTAACCGACAGCGCCGCAAACGTGTATCGCTCCGACCGAGCCCGAGGGAACATGAATCCAAATGAGGTCTTTCCAACCGCTTTCGTGTAGGCGATCCTCGCCTTCGGTTTGATCAATCCCTGAATCAAAGGCGTCAGCCCCAAAAGACCAAATAGCACCGACAATCCAAAGAGCGTATAGAACAACCAGGCACTGGCGATGCTGGTTCGCGCCACATCTAAGGCGCCACCCGCATTCAAAACCGCCCCTCCCAGCATCCACACCGAAAATGCAGTCAAGGCAAAGTGCAAGACCAAGATCGTCCAGTAGTGCCGTAACCGATCCTTCGTCGAGCAACTGGCCCGAAGCCTCCTCGTCTCCAAATAGTCCCAACCCGGCATGACTAGCCCGACAAGAGCTAACACCACAAACCCAGCGACAGGTTGAACAGAATGTAAATAGGAATTCACATTCGCATTCTAACACAGGTCTCTGTCAAAATGTCAATAATGCCTACAAAATCGCTCGCGCCCCAACAGGAGCGAAGCCGACAAACCCTGGCTTGCCTTCTCGCCGCCACCATAGAAGTGCTCGACCGCCACGGACTCGAGGCCACAACCGTGCCCCGCATCGCAGAAGCGGCCAACGTGGCACCCGCGAGTGTGTATCGGCGCTTTGCCGATAAGGATGCCCTCGTCCGAGAGGCGATCCTCACCACCCTACAATCAAGCTCGGTAGTCGTCAAGCAATCGTTCGCAAAGGCAAAGTTCCAAGACCGCACCATTCAGGATGCGAGCCGCTCCATCGTCAAACTCGTCTTTCGCCAGTACCGCGAGCACCCCAAGCTCCTCGCCGCCATCAAAAGATTCGTCGACGACGACGCAGACCGCGAATTCGAAAAGGCCCTCAACGTCATCTTCTCGGACAACTTCCGTGCCATGGCCACCGCTCTGTGTTCGTGCAAGGGACTTGGAAAAGTTAAGGATAAAGAAAAGAGAATCCACTTCGGCCTGATGACAATCGTTACCGCCATCGAAGTCATGATCCTTGACGCATCCTCGCTTTGGAATGTCCTCTGGAAGGAAAGCGATGAGAAAGTCCAAGCACGCTTGGTCGAAATGTTCCTCACCTACGTCGGCGTGAAGTAATCGACATTAAGTGGCACTGACGGCACGCAAGGCAGACAGCTACAGGAACCTCAAAGAGCAGCGCGCATCTACGTATGGTAGATCGCAATTCTTGGAGAGATTCTGATGCGAAAATTGACCCTCACAGTTTTGGCCTTTGCTGCCGTCGCACCGATTACCGTTGTCCCCGCCTTTGCTCAATCGATTGGGCAAGTCGACAATTTCGAAGACGGCACGACTCAAGGGTGGCTCACAGCACTATTGGGAAACCCAAATCCCAACCCACCTGTCAACGTCTCAACCGGCGGACCGGACGGCGTTGATGACAACTACCTCTTGTTGACTTCGAACGGACTGGAAGGTCCCGGCGGAAAACTCGTCGCGATCAATGTTACAAATTGGACCGGCGACTTCGAAGCAGCAGGAATCACAGGCATCACGATGGACGTGAACAATTTCGGAAGCGACCAACTCAATCTGCGCCTCCTCTTTGAAAGCGGCGGCCCCCCGACCGACCTCGCCGTGAGCACTGATGGAATTATCGTTCCGGCGGGCAGCGGTTGGACCTCCATCCACTTCGACATCAAGCCTGAGGATTTGACGGCCATCCTCGGAACCGTCGACAACGCATTGACCAACGCGACCACTTTTCGACTGTTCAACAGCACTGGCGCAAGTTTCCCCGGTCCCGTATCGACCTCCAGTTTGGGCGTGGACAATATCCGCGCGGTGCCAGAGCCAGCAACGATTGTCGGAACTCTCTGCGGTCTGGGCATGCTCCTGAGAAAGCGAAAACACAAAGCCCAACAAGCGGGCTAACGTGCGAAGAAGTTGTCCCAGAGGGTAAACCGATGCCCACACATGGGACAACTTCTGCCGTGCTTCAAAGCGTATGACGTTCGCGGCAAGGTCCCTTCAGAGCTGAATCCCGAAATCGCCTACGCCATCGGTAGAGCATATGCGGACCAAGTCAAGCCCAAGACGGTATGCATTGGCTATGACATCCGCCTAAGTGGACCAGAGCTCTATAAGGCGCTTGCCAAGGGACTAAACGACGCCGGAGTCGATGTCGTGCACCTCGGGATGATCGGCACCGAGATGGTCTATTTCGCCACCGCCAGCCTCGGTTTCGATGGCGGTTTCATGATCACCGCCAGCCACAACCCGCCGGAATACAACGGCATGAAGATGGTGCGCTCGGAAAGTCGTCCCATCTCCAACGACACCGGGCTTCTCGAAATCGAGCGACGAGCATATGAGAAGAAATGGGAGCGCGAGGGGAAAGGCACGATCCGCGACATGGATGTGTATGCGGAATTCGTCCAACACCTGCTCAAGATCGTTCCTGCGCAAACGTTGAAGCCCCTAAAAGTGCTGCTTGACCCGGGCAACGGTGCCGCTGGTGTCGCTCTTGGCGCGCTGATGCCGTTCCTGCCGCTGCACGCGGACTATCTCCGAGATGAGCCCGACGGTAATTTCCCCAACGGCGTTCCCAATCCGATCCTTCCTGAATCTCGCGCGATGACTGAAGACGCGATGCGAGTCCAAGTTGCTCCCGACGACGCTCCCGGAGGAACCAGCCATCGATCGGTTGGATCCCTGGATGCATCTCACCAAGAACTACAGAGCCAACCCGCTTACTCATTCGGCGTCGCATGGGATGGCGATTACGACCGATGCTTCATGTTTGACGAAAACGGGAACTTCATCGAGGGCTACTACATCGTCGGCCTCCTTGCCCAAGCCCTGCTTCACTCAAATCCTGGCCAAACAATTATCTACGATCCACGCCTCATCTGGAACACGCTTGATATCGTAAACAAACTTGGCGGCAAAGCAGTCATTTGCAAGAGCGGTCATGCATTCATCAAAGAAAAGATGCGCACGGAAAATGCGATCTACGGCGGAGAGATGAGCGCGCATCACTATTTCCGCGACCACTGGTTTTGCGACAGCGGCATGATTCCGTTCCTTCTGGTCGCACAACTCGTTTCTAAAACCGGCCGTTCACTCGGAGACCTCGTCGGAGAGATGATCCAGAACTATCCGTGTTCGGGAGAGGTGAACTCTGAAGTCAAAGATGTTCGAACGACACTCGCCGCGGTCGAAGAGAAATACAAGGACGGGAAGATTGACAAATTGGACGGGCTAAGTGTCGAATATCCCAACTGGCGTTTTAACCTTCGGGGCTCCAACACCGAGCCCGTGATCAGATTAAACGTCGAATCTCGGGGCGATGCAGAGCTGGTAAGGCTAAAAACCCAAGAACTTTTACAGCTCATCCGAAGCTAAACCGCCGCTTCAATTCCGGCTGAAACTGCCGATATATAGAGCGTGCAAGTTACTCTCGACCGAAATCCGGTCATCGCCAAGGCGCTCGTTGTCATCAGCGTGCTCGCCATCCTCGGCACCATGAGCCTCCCTGTTTGGGTCCGATAAGGGCGTCTTCAAGCCCCAGGCCCCGAGCCTAAAGCCCCGAGCCTCATTGCCGGGATGTTTTGAACCCACCGTACGTCGTAAAATGAAGCGTGCCCCGACGCGTCGGGGTCTGTCTTTTTATGGCCGTTGCGACACCGAATCTATACGAAACCTTGGGCGTTACCAAAAACGCTAAGCCCGAGGCGTTGCGCAAGGCTTATCGAAAGCTCGCTCAGCAGCACCATCCCGACGTCAGCAAAGATCCAAAAGCGCACGACATGATGTCGCGCATCAACGAGGCGTTCGAAACCCTCATCGATCCTGAGCGACGCGCTGACTACGATGCGATGCTCTCCGGAAAAGGTTATGGCGAACCGGTCGCGCCCGCCAACACGCGAAAGCCGATCTACGTAAAGCTCAAGACATTTCTCAAGGCGCACCGCACGCCCGTTTACTCCGTAGAATTCGCGCCTGACACCGGACAACTTGTCTCCAGCTCCTTCGATAGCGAGATCATTTGGTGGAATATCGAAACGGGCAAACCCGCACGTCGCACGCGACTCGAGGGAACCGTCTCCACCCTTCGCGTCCTTCCCGGCGATGCCGTCGTTGCTGCAGGTTCAGTCGAGAACACAATCAACTTCTTCGAACTAGACAACGGCGAAGTGGGTAGCTGGAAGAGCGCTGAAGAGGCATGGGTTTCTTGTCTCGCCATTTCTGGAGATGGGCGCGCGGTCGCCGCCGGCTCCATTCATAAGAGTCTCTTCGTCGCCGATTCGCGTAGCGGCGTAAAGCTGTTCCAGCGAGTGGAGCACGCCGAATCGGTCACCGCCGTCGCGTGGTCGTTGGACGGCAAGCTGCTCGCCACTGGATCGGCAGACGCCACTGCCCGCATCTACAACGCAGAGGGCGATCTCATCCGCGAGATCAAGCGCATCCGCAGTGCCGTCACCGCGTTAGCGTTCAGTCCCAACAAACAATTCCTCGCCGTCGCCGCCGTCGATCTCTCGATCCGCATCTTCAATCTCGACACGGGATTGTTGGTGAAGATGATGTTCGGCCACACAAAGCCCATCGAAACTCTTGCCTTCCATCCAAACAACTGGCTCCTCGCCAGCGGCTCACGTGACGGAAAGCTTGGCCTCTGGAACTGTGCGAAGGGGTTAGGCAACGTTCTTCTCGAAGCCAGCCATCGCCCTCTCTCCTGCCTCGCCTTTTCTCCCGATGGCGACAAACTCGCCGCCGGCGGCCTCGACCGCTTGATTCGCATCTGGGACATCACCGTCCGCGATTCCGCCGCCTAATATGGAGTGCGGTCCTTCAGGACCGCTTTAGCAGAGGCGATTCATCGCCGAAACTTTACGCGAATATCCGCTGCACCTGACTTAGCATCGTATCGATAGCTCCCGCCCATCGCAGCAACCAAGTCCTTCACGTGCACCCATCGTCCCGGCGGCCACTTCTCACTATCGCTCTTCTCTAGCGGTCTCTCCAACTTCTTCAAATGCCCATTGATTCGCACGTGCTCGTTATCCGGAAACTCGATATCGACATGACGAAAACCGAAATCGGTCGGCGTGTTTTCGTCGATGATTTGATCCATCGCGTCGACATCCTTCTTAGTTCCAAATACACAGGGAATTGCCATCAGCTGCACGAGGGGATCGCTGCCCGGACCTTTCGCCGTCGCATCGCCACCCGGGTCGAGAAATCCTCCCACACACGGATGACCGTTCACCACGTAATTGGTAAAGCCGGTGATCCACCCCATCGAAACATCTTCAGTCGGCTCGAAATTCTTGAACTCAAGAAATGCAGACTTACCGTCAACTCGCCGCGGCTTCAAAGGGCGATCATTCCGCCACTTCTCATTGTCTTTGAACGGCTTTGCAAACCCGACCGTATGTAACTCGCTATACCGAAAGAGTGGATACAAACTCGATTCAAATTTTGGCGGACCCTGATCATGTAAGTCGTTCCAATCGACATACATCTTGCAGTCGCCAATGTTGCCTTTCCAAGTCGCGCCAGACCGAAGAATGTAATACGTCTGGATCCATCCTTCGCCCTCACCGTAATTCGCCTCATATTCGCAAACGACATGCCGTTTGCCGCGCGCTGCAAACGAAACCTGCTTGAGCCAAACTGCGGTGTAGTTTCCGGTCGCAGTTCCATCTCCCAAGGCCTTCCTCGTAACCGACACTTCCTTGCCATTCACCCAAGAATGAAACTTTGTTATTGCAATCGTATCGCTCTGATCCCTTTTCTTCGCATCGGCAATGCCTTCCGGAAAGGCCATTGTCACTGTCTGCGCTTTGCCGTCGTTCTTGAAATCGAAAGATGCACGAACGGACATCGAATGATCGTGCAACTTGATCCGGACCTCTTCCGAGACCATGCGTATGTCCTTGCTCTTTCCCATTGAGCCAACCGTTCCTACGGTCACCCAGTAGGCGTCATCCGCAGACGCGATAGCGGCGATGGCTAAGATCAAGAAGGCGAGCACTCGATGCACGGTTGCATGATACGACGCACGACTACTCAAGTCAACCATTTTCGCTTTGTGATTCTTTGTGTATCTTCGTGTCCTTTGTGTTTGAGTCCGAACGCTTGAAGAAAAGTAAGCTTCGCACTGATGCCTCCCAAATACTCCCTGCCGGAAATTGAACGCCGATGGCTGGTGGATGTATCGCAAATTGATCGAAGCTCTCTGGCCGAACCCACCTTGATCACTGATCGATATCTGACCGGAACGAGGCTGCGACTTCGGAAGATGGAAAGCGTCGGAGAAGTCATCTACAAATTGGTCAAGAAACACGGTCGCGAGGGTTGGGTTGAGGCCATAACTAATCTGTATCTAACGCGCGAGGAATACGAAGCGCTCTCTGTTATCCCCGCAACCGAGATCATCAAGCAGCGATATCGGCTCGAAGCTGGCTCGCTTGACATGATTCAAACCAAGCGCGGCGAAATCGTTGTCTTCGAAATCGAATTTGAATCGGTCGACAAGGCCGCCGCTTTCACTCCGCCATCGTTTACAACGGCGGAGTTGTTGGGCGAGCCCGATTGGATTCCTGGCTCTTCTTAGCTATTTGCTCTGCGAGCTAGAGATGATTTCCTGATCGTCGCTATCGAGGTCGACATCCTTCGCGTCGCATGCTGCTTTATGCTTCTCAGCGTCGGCGGCCATCTGAACAGGATCGAGTGTGATGATGTGCGCTTTGCCGTTCTCGTCAAAAGCTTTGAACTCAGCGGCCATCGCAAAGGACTGCAATGCCTTCAAATCCTTCTCGCTGAATACCTGCCACTGATCGGCATGCTTCTTAGCCATTTGGCTCGCAAACTTCATCTTCTGCGCTTCAAATTTCTTCGCGTCAAACGAGAGCGCGAATTCCGTGCTCTTTGCGGGCAATCCTGCCAACGAGATCACCGGATTCTTTCCATCGCCCTTCACGACAAATCGGAATCCATCTGAATCCTTGAAGTGGTAGCTCGTGAGAGTCGGTAGTGTTGTAGCGGTCGGCGCCAGCGGAATCGTGCGCACTTCGCGAACGAGCCGCGGAGCGGATCGGCGTGCGGTTCGAGCAGTCACCTTCGTCGCTTGCGACTTCTCGCATTTCGACGACTTCTCGCATTTCAACGAACTCTCGCACTGCACGGCGGCGACCTCTGTCGAAACTTCCGGAGTAGGAAGCGGATCGTTCGAAGCGACGCGATTGAAATCCATCTGGGCGGGCGACAGCTCGATGTCGCGCGCGTCACCGCGGTCAAGCGCAAAGTTCAGTTTCATCGCATCTTCCGTCTGCGGTTTCTGATCCTGGCTCTTTAAAATTGCGACAACTGCCTGGCCCGACTTGAATAAGCCGAACTCGGAGTTCGCGATCGATACCGCGCCTACGGCGGCGGTAAATCCAGCTATTGCTATGGGCGCATATAAGTAAAGCTTCATGGCTGTTTTCTCGCGTTTCGTGTTCTATTACCGACTAAGGGTGCCAAATCACTCCCGACTTTGTTTAAAACTCGGATCTCGGAGTGCGGAACTCGGAATTAATCAACTCCGAGTTCCGCGTTCGCAGTTCCGAGTTCGTCAGGGCTTGGGCTCCAGCACGTTCAATATGTCCGTCAACCGAGCCTTGTCATCCTCGGTCGTCGCCTTGGATAGCAGGTCCTTGACCGCCATCAGATGCGCCGTCTTCAGAGCATCCGCAGCCGGGATCACCAAGTCAGGTTGGACTCCGGCACCTTCCCAGTTCGCGTGGGTATAAGGATTCACCGCTCGGCCGACCGGAATGAACACACCGAAGTGGTCATTTAGCCTCACGGTGCCGCCTGGATTCGCGCCGCCCCAAGTGCTCTCACCGATGATCGGACCGCGGTGCAGGCACTGGATGTCGTAGGCGCACTCTTCCGCGCCCGAACCCGTGTGCTTGCTCGTGAGTACGTAGATCGGCTTGTCGAAGAAGTTCTTGGTGGGCACTTTGACCGTCCAGTAATGCTCCGTCGGCGCACCGCGCATCTCGAGATCGTTCAGGTGAGTGCGATCCTTGAAGAAGAAGCTGCACAGATACTGAACGCTTGCCGGATCGCCGCCGTGATTCTCGCGCAGATCGAGAATCAGCGCATCGGTGTTGGCTAGAAACGCCATCGCTGCTTGGGCAGGCTTCTCAAACTGCTCGCGATTGATGAATCCCACCGACTCGATGTAGCCGACGTTTCCATCCATTCGCTTCACGGACATGAAGCCACCATTCATTAAGTTGCCCCATCGCTTTTCTGCTTTGATCTCCGCGTCGCTCGGTTTCTCAACCTCTTTGCGCTCGGGCAATGCGTTCTTACTGTAGCGCACGCGCAGGTGAGCGTCGTGGCAAATCGCATTCATATCGGCCGTGAGCTTCTTAGCGAACTCGGCGGGATCGGTGATCGAATCGTATTCGCCCGCGGCGTTTCTCGCGTTAAGATCCTGCTCAACTTTCGGAGTGAGGGCGACGAAGAAGTAGTTGTCCTTCATCTCCTTCGTCAACATATTGATCGTCGACGTCTTGAAATCCTTTGTTAAAGGATCGACGCCATCGACTCGGGTGCTTGCCATGAGAGGCAAACAAACTGCTGCGAAAATCGCGGCCGCAATGGCGCGCATGCTGGGTTTGCTCATCCTGTTTCCTTTCCTTCTAGTCCGCGAACAAGCAATCTCGCTAATCGCTGGACTCTGTTTTCTATTTCGCTGATTTGTCCCAACTCCCGAACGCTAAGGCTATAAGGGAGATAAGCATTGGTCGCCGAAAGCAAATCGCTCGCTATTTCACGCGCGTTGTCGAAACGGAAACGCCCTGCGACGAGTCCGCCTTCGAGCGCGTCGGCAAGAATCTCTTGCTCCATCTCGAACGATGTTTGTCGTCGCGCGAGATACGCGGGTCGTACCGCCTCGAACAATTCGTCGAGGCTTTGGCGATAGCCCTCGACTGCGTGGATGCGCGTCATTACGCGCGCCACGAGCATCCGCTCGATAAGGAGACTTGGGTCACCATCTTCGAGCGCGATTTGCTTCATGCCGGCTTGCGCGGCTTCGACAACGCGGCCGATGCTGCTGAGCGCTAACTCTTCCTTGCTTGAGAAGTAGAGGTAGATCGTCCGCTTGCTGATCCCTGCCTCTTTGGCAAGGTCGTCCATCGTCGTCTTGCGGTAGCCAAACCGCGCCATGAGTGAATCCATCGCGTCGAGGATCGCTTCACGGGTATCGGGTTTGACCGCAGCCTGCATGTCTTTCATTATATGCACGAATTCACGATTTCAGTTTTCAGTATACCTTTCGACCTAGGGGGAACTAGAGTTTTGAAGCTAGTGGCGTTTTATTTAGTGAGAAAGGGGACCACAAAACAAGCTCGGAGCTCGGAACTCGGAGCGCGGAATTGGGGAGGCTTCGGAATTAAGAAAGAAGGGGACCATAAAACTCCTTTTGAACTCGAAGCGGGGAGCTCGGAACGCGGAATTCGGAATTTCGCGAGGCGGTGGGTTTGGCATCCAAACAATATAGTATACGCAAGTCTACTATTTCATTGCAAGGGTGCGCTCGCGAATCCGGACACCTCCTCCCGGTTCGCTTCCACCTTCGCATTCGCTTCGGCGGACGGGCGCTCACCGACCCCCCCCGCAATGCAGGGGAGGAGTTTTGAGAGAACTCCGAGTTCCGAGCTCCGAGCGCCGAGTTCCGAGTTAACGTTCCGCCAGCCTCAAAACGTCCTTAGAAAGAACGGCTTATACAATAGGAGAGCCGGTGCAAAGATCCCATGAGTTTTGAAGTCGTTTCCTTCCCCAAGATCGCTACCGCCATGTCCGGATTTGGAATTGGCATTGCCCCGCTGATCGGCGGCCTTGGGCTTGCCTACGCCGCGACCAAAGTCGTGCAAAAGCTGCACGCCGATTACGAAGCGGCCCTCGCCGATTTCAAACGACGCGAGGTCGAGGCACAGGCTCGACAGCATGCGGCCCAAGTGCAATACATGCAGGCGACTGCGGACGCCGAATCTCTTGCCACCGCGATGGCCGCTGCAGGCGCAGAAGCGTCGCAGGTCTTCGTCGCCGCATCGCTCGAACAGATTCTCCTCGCTGCTCAACAGAACGAGATGGCGGAGATTCATGCGAAGGCACAAGCGCTGTTGAACGCCCTCAAAGAAAACCCGAACTCCGAAGACCTGGCTCAGGCCGCGGTCAAACTCACGGCCGAACTACACACGGCGATCGGCAAACTATCGACGACCAAGGCAACTCCGGCGGTCAAGCAACTCTTCGATGTTGCGCGTATCGAGATCGGAACGTTGCAAACCGTCGAGTATCGCGACTCATTCCTCGAGCAACTCACAAAGTTGGAAGCTCTCGCTGTCGACGAAACATCCGTCGCGATGCAGGGTCTGGCGAATTTGCGCGAGCGATCCGCAAAGATGATCCACGCGCAAATCGAAGCGCAAGCGGAGAAAGAGCAGCGACGAGAACTCACCGGTCAGGCAGTGGCGATGCTGCAAGCGCTTTCCAAAATGGAAGATGCTCCCGAGCGAAAAGAGGCGGTCGCCATGCTCGTCGCAATCGGGACGCTGTTCAGCTCTGGCACCGCGCCAAGTATCAACGACCTCCAAGGCTATGTCAACAAAGCCAAAGCACTTTTCGATTCATGCACGAATCGACTGGAGCTCGCCGCCAAGTCCGCTTACATCACGGACGCCGTCGCCGACACGCTTACCGAACTGGGCTACAAAGTCTCGCACGTGCCGGCAGAGGGCAACGAGGGTTGCCTTGTCTCCGTTGCACAAGATACGGGCATGATGGTGATGGTCGATAAGGAAGGCAATCTCAAGACGGAGATGGTCGCATTTGATAACGACGCAACCGTGCCCGATGATGAGATGCAAGAGAAGGTTTGCAGCCTTGTCGATCAGGTGTTCGAAGGATTGCGAAAACGCGATATCCAAATTCAGGAAAAGATCCGGCGCAGCTTCAAGAAGGATCAGAAACTCAAGGTCGTCGAAAAGCCCGAAGTGGAAACGCCTGCCGCTGCAACAAAGCCTAAAGAGAGAGCGATTCCTTGAAGGAAAAAGATCCGCTTCCTCGTTGGATTCGCGAGCTTTACCGCCTGAGCTCGATCAAGTCGCAGATCTACGTCTACGGCAATGTCAAGGATTCCTTGATGTATCCCGTCGTCAACGAGACCGAAGACGAGACCTGGGAAACCGGTCCGCTGCGCGAAGCTCTTTTTTCGTTTTATCGGCAAATGGGCTACAAGGTGGTCGCTTCTTACGACCTCGTCGATGGCATGTCATTCGCCGACGGTCCGGACGGACAGATGGCCAGGGCGTTCATGGAGAGCGTCAACGAAGCTCGCAAGACCGAGCCGAAGGTGGTTGGTCCGCAAGGGCGAAAGCAACAAGATCCGCTCGATCAAATGGTGCAGCAAGCGCGAATGTGCCTCACCAACAAAGTGCATCCGTGCGTGTTCATTTTGGAATACGCATCTCAAAGCATTCACGGACCAGGAACGTTGACGGAGCCAGAGCGACAAGCTCTGTTGCGCGTTCTCAAAACCGGTGCCGAAAGTCGGCGCGTTCTGCCAGAAGGCGCGGATCGACCTCTTCAGAATTTGTTTGTCATCGTTTGCGACAAGCTCACCGACTTGCCGCCGTGGCTCTACTTGGACAACCCTTACGTGGGCAGCATTCAAGTCGAGCATCCCAAGACGCACGACCGCGAAAGATTTCTCAAGCTCTACATGAAAGAGCAGGCGAGTGCGGTCCGCGATCTCGTCGATTTGACAGAAGGAATGTCTTATCGCGATCTGATGGGGGTGCGCGCCGTTTCTCAGCGACCTGATGCGCCGACTGACCCCAAGAAGCTCATCGACTTTTACAAGTTCGGCGTGCAAGAAAGCGAATGGGACAGCCTGCGCATGGAGGATTTGGCTCACGCGGAAGACACGCTTTCCGGCCGCGTCATTGGCCAAACTGCCGCCGTGAACGCGGCGTGCGACGTATTACGGCGCGCAAGGCTCAGCCTCAGCGGCGCGCAACATTCAAGCCGCAGCAAGCCGCGCGGCGTTTTGTTCTTTGCGGGACCGACAGGCGTTGGCAAGACTGAACTTGCGAAGTCGATTGCAGAGCTGGTGTTTGGCACGGACGAGGCATGTGTTCGCTTCGACATGTCGGAATACGGTCAACCGCATTCCGATCAGCGATTGCTCGGCGCTCCTCCTGGATACGTGGGCTATGAAGAGGGCGGCCAGCTCACTAATCGAGTGAAAGCAGATCCGTTTTCCGTGTTGCTTTTCGATGAAATAGAAAAGGCGCATCCATCGATTCTCGACAAGTTCCTCCAGATTCTGGAAGACGGCCGCATGACGGATGGAAAAGGCGAGACCGTTTACTTCGGCGAGACGATCATTATCTTCACGAGCAACATCGGCATTTATCAACTTGATCAAAGCACAGGGCGACCGCTTGTTGATTCCGTTTCTGGAAAGCCAATCCTAAACGTGAGCCCTGACGACGATTTAACCTACTCGCAACTCAAAGAGAAGATAACGATGGGAGTGCAGGCCTACTTCAAGCACTACCTCGGGCGACCGGAACTACTCAACCGCATCGGCCAGAACATCGTCGTGTTCGACTACGTGCGTCCGCCGACCATGAAATTGATTTTGGAGCGGAAGGTTCTCCCCTCTATTCGCAAGCAAATCCTTGACCGGTGGAAGTTGGATGTGGATTTCACTCCGCACGTCGTCGATCAGCTGATGGAATCGGCGGTCGGCGACGTCCAGTCCGGCGGACGCGGAATAGGAAATTTGGTAGAGGCGGCAATTCTGAATCCGCTGTCGCGCATCACCTTCGAGATGATGGTGCAAGAGAAGGAGTTAGCGAACCAGCGTTTGGAGATTATCAAGATCATTCCTCCCGACGAGATCAATGGCCAGCGTTATGAACTGCAATGGGAGCTTTGCAGTGACGCTTGATTACGACGGTTTTGCGACAGGCGTCAACGGACTCGGACCGGGCACGCGTGTCGCGCTGTGGACGCGCGGGTGCGGTATTGGCTGCAAAGGCTGCATGACGAAGATCTTGTGGCCGAAGGGAGAAGCTCGTCCCATCGAGCCGCTTGCGGAGCAACTGATTGCAGCGTTACGCGGAACTGATGGTCTTAGCATCTCGGGCGGAGAGCCATTTGACCAACCCGAGGAGTTGGCGTATCTCATCGACTTGATCCGCAAAGATTCCGATGTGCACGTGTTCTGTTATTCGGGCTATCGTATCGATCGGTTGCGAGAGCGTCCCGAAGCACTTGGATTGCTTGACCGGCTCGACATGCTTATGGACGGTCCTTACGTTGACACGCAACCGACAGAAAAGCCGTGGCGTGGATCGGACAATCAGGAGTTGCATCTCCTCAGCGAGAGGGCAAAACAGGCGGCTGCGCCGCCGGAAGATTGGCGCAAGATTCAATTGCAACCGCTTTCTGACGGCAGCGTACGTCTTATCGGCATTCCAAAACGCGGGGACTTGGCAAGACTGAGTCAAGCGCTGCGACAAAAGGGATTACGGCTAGGTTCTGAACTGTGAGCACGCTTTACAAGGTCCGTGTGTGCCCGACTTGCGGGACGGAAAACCCTGCTACCGCTTCTGATTGTACGAAGTGCGGCGCCGACATCCTCGGCGAACCGCTGGAGACGCGCTATCCTCAGTCGGCAGAACCACTTGCTCCTGAGAATGCGTCCGCATCTGCTGCTGCGGTCAGCGGACCGCACGTTGTTTTGGAAGTGATGGAGCGTCCTGAATTAGCCTTCGTCGTGGAAGAAGGCAAGAGCGTTGGAAGAACAGACGAGTCGGACATCGTTTTGAAAGGCGTGCCTTACTTCGATTACATTTCGCGAAAGATGGCGATGTTCACCCGCAGAGGCGACCAATGGTTTGTGAAGCACCTTGGCACGTCCAACTACATCATGGTGGACGGAGAGAAACATTCTAGTGACGATGACATTGCCTTACACGATGGCTCCGTTTTAGGTTTGCCTTTATGTCAATTCATGGTTCGCATCGGAAGTGGGAGCGAGGGCGAGAGCGGGAGTTAGTGCCAGCGGTGCTTGGGTTTTAAAATGCAACCACAGAGACACAGAGGTTTCACAGAGACGCAGAGGGTTTTCTCTTATTCGGAGTTTGAAGTGCAACCGCAGAGACGCGGAGGATTCCTAGAGGCGCAGAGGGATTTGCGTTTATCGTGCGTTTGCGGCAGGGATTAAGTAAGACATGGCGGCGGATGAATTCACGAAGCGAGTAGATGATGAGCGGCCGGGGCCGCCGCCTCTCGCTGTCGATGGAACTCGGCGAGTTGAACCTGAACCAGTTTTTGAAGGCACGCGGCGAGTTATGGGCGATGAGCCTCCACCGTCGCGCGTCATGCCGCTGGGCACGTTGACACCTGGACACATTCTTCTCGACAAATACGAGGTGGTCGACACCCTCAATCCTCACGAAACAGAGCGACCCGGAATCTTTGTCTGTCGCGACGGAGATCGCAAGGTGATCGTCAAGGTCGCGGCGCTGCGCTATCCGCCCAAGACTGATTTATGGGAGTTGCTTCCTACGTTGGATCACCCCAACGTTCTTAAAGTTTATGAAGTGCGCGAGTCGGGTGGGCTGTATTACGAGGTGCAGGAGTATTGTGCAGGCGGATCGCTTAAGGATTGGATTGCACGGCAGCGTTTCACTCCGGAGTGGGTGACAACCTTCTTCGTGCCGCAAGCAAACGAGGGACTTCGCTACCTCCATGAGAAGGGAATTGTTCACCGCGATATCAAGCCCGCGAACATCTATTTGAAGGAGCGGCACCAAAGCGCCGGGTTGGTGCTCGGAGACTTCGACATCTCTTCGATGCTTGCAAACGACCGCACCAGTCGTGATACGCGGCGCAACGCGGGCACCTGGGAATACATGCCCCCGGAGGCTTTTCCTCGCTTCGTCGATTCCTCTAATTCGAAGGCAGCACGCGTTACGAGAACGGCCGACTACTACTCGCTGGGCATCACGATGATCGAGTTGGTGCTTGGTACGACAAGTTTGCACGCTTCTGATTTGCCTGACCTTTTCGACTTCTATCTTTCCGGCGGCCAAATAGAGTTGCCGACGAAGCCACCCGAGTTTGTTCGTTTGTTGCGCGGACTTCTCGTACGCGATCGGCACAAGAGATGGAGTTACGACCAGGTCGATCGATGGCTGAAGAAAAAGAATACAGAAGCGGACGCGCAAGTCATTCTTGACGACGAGTATTTCTCGCTGCGGCGCGCGGTTACGCCATACACGATTCATTACATGCATGCGACCGACCTTGTCGGCCTCGCCGAAATTCTGCATCGCAATCCGGTGGAAGCGGAACAAGACCTTGTACAGAGCGATCGCGTGGTCAATTGGATTGGCACGGTCGATATGAACATGGCTCGTGCCATCGACAAAGACCGGCAACATTGGCAAAGCGAACCGTCGAACGCAGTATTCCGCTGCATGATGTTTTTGGACCGCACGCGACCGTTCCCCGTACTTGGTATGGGCGACGCGAAAACGGCGAAGGAATGGCTCGACGCAATCGTCGCTTCTGGGAAGGGTCCGGAATCAATCCAAGCGGGACCAACGAGCCACGCAGAGATTCGGAAGCTCGATTCGTGGCTGCATCTTAAGTCAAACGCAGAACCGGAGCTTGGCGATCGAATCGGAGCAACTCTTTGGCAGCAGCCGGGAATGCGATTCGAAGAAGTCGCCTACATCATCGATCCAACTCTTCCGTATTCGCATGAGTTGAATGCGCTGGAGAATCTGCGGCTGCCGCCCGAAGAGCGAAAAGGAGCGACTACACCGCGAGAAGTTATTCAGCAAGCTTATGGACCGGCGGAGGCGTGGGATAAGGGCATTCCCAAGTGTTACAAGGACGCCTACGAACGATGGCAGCAAGGTTTTCTTGGCGCATGGATGCGTCAACGCGGCCTTATCGAGCTTGAGTCGAAGGCTAGAGAAGCGGCGGAGATGTATGAGGAGTTTCCGCACGCCGCCTTCGAGACCTATCTGCGCGCGCTCGACAATTCCACCGAACCGATGTCTGTGGAATTTGAGAAAGCCGATTACGCAAATGTTTGCGACGTGACTTACGGAGACCTTGGCGCTGTTCGGGTTCGCTACAAGACAATCGGCCCTGGCATTCCTTTTGCTTCTGTTGCACTCTCCCATGCACACGACGGCATTCGCCTCGAGCCTTTGATGATCAATCAACGCGTTGGATTTGTGACCCTGTCTATCGATTCGAGAAACGGGATGCCGGTCAGTCGCCACTTTAATCAAGCGGGAATCGACCTTATCGGCGGCAACTGCCGATTGGCTGGCGAGAGGCCGAGCGTCAAGTATCGGATTGTGGCGGCCACCGATAGAGGGTCGCAGGCAGTCTTCCTAGGCGCAGTCCTCGGGTTTCTCACCTTGGGGTTCGCGCGATTTCTCATTGGATCACTGCTCCCCGAAGGAGTGATGGCGCCGATCCATCCTGATCCGCAGATAAATGACACATTCAAATATGCGGGCTCCTTGATAGATCGGAACACGCAGTATTTCTTTGCCCTCTTGTTTGGATTGATGATCTTATACGGCGGCTATCGCATTTGGCTGGAAGCGTTGCGGAGGGCGGAGACATGATGAACGAAACTCAGAACCGCCGCCTCGCGATCACTTTGGGTTGCGTGCTTGTGTTCGTCATGTTTTTCATGATGCCGCTGACCCGGCCAACGATGTTAGCGACATTCGCCGTGTTTGCACACGTTGTGCTTTGGATCTTTGATTGCGCATTCGGCGCTGAGGCGTTCGGGATTCCGCCGTTTGTTACATGGGCGCTGGTTGGCGCGGTTATTGGCGCTGCTCTTGGCTATTGGCACATTGCGCCGGCCGTGGGTCGACGACGAATGCGACGCGTTGCCGGTGCGATTCCAGTGACGCTCGTCATCTGCTTATTTGTCGGAGACGTTCTTGTTTCGCTGACCACTGCACCAAAGCCGCCGTCGCTACAACCGGTTGCCATGCAGCGCGCACCAACGAAGACAGTTGCGAAGCCAATTGAAGATCCAAATAATGAGCCAGCGCCGGGCATGTACTCCACGCCCAAGGAAGACGTGCTGTCCACCGCGGCTGAGGGAGGTGGAGGCGATCCGAAGGATTCGTCAATAGGTATGTCGCCGCCAGTAGTTCCGATGTCGGATCACCCGAATACTATTACCGATTTGGCGGGGCGGTCGATCGGCACAGATCACGCCACCGTCGATCCCAGCCGTTCTCCGCAGGACCATTAGATTATTCTGAGCGGCGCTTAGAAATGCAATCCTTAGATTGTTCATGATCTCGCACCTCTCCTGTTTTCTTTGCGGCAAGACTTACGATTGGCAACAGCTGATAAACACCTGCGAATGCGGGAAACCGTTGAAAGTTGAATACGATTTGTCTTCATCGACTTTGGATCGTGCTGCGCTACGCGATCGCGAGCCAAATCTGTGGCGCTATCGAGAGGTGTTGCCGCCGTGCTCGCCGATTACCCTTGGTGAGGGCATGACGCCGCTGTTTCACGCGCCTCGCCTTGGCGAACGTTGGTATGTGAAGGATGAGGGTGTTAATCCAACCGCGAGTTTTAAGGCGCGCGGCATGACGACTGCGGTTTCCATGGCAAAACATCTCGGTGTTGAGAAGCTCGCCGTGCCGAGTGCGGGCAACGCGGCAGGAGCAATGTCAGCATATGCGGCGAAGGCAGGAATGGAAGCGCATGTTTTCATGCCAAGCGATACGCCGAAGGCTTGCATATTGGAATGCGAGATTCTCGGTGCTCACGTAACGCTAATTGATGGCTTGATTACTGATTGCGCGGCGGAAGTGGGTCGTCGCAAGGCGGCGGAGGGTTGGTTCGATCTCAGCACGTTGAAAGAGCCGTATCGCGCTGAAGGGAAGAAGACTATGGGATACGAGCTTGCCGAGCAGATGTCTTGGAAGTTGCCCGACGCGATCATTTATCCGACTGGCGGGGGAACAGGTCTTGTAGGAATGTGGAAGGCGTTCGACGAGATGGAGCGCATGGGCTGGATACCAAGCGCGCGTCCGAAGATGATCTCCGTACAGGCGGAAGGATGCGCGCCGATTGCTCGCGCCTTTGCCCGGGGCGAACGATTTGCGGAAGAGTTTGCCAATGCGCATACCGCCGCCTCCGGTTTGCGCGTGCCGCGCGCGATCGCGGATTTCGTGATGTTGGATTTGATTCGAGAGTCTGGCGGAACAGCAATTACCGTTTCTGACGCGGAGATGATCGCGGCGGCAAAAGAGATCGCGGCGAAGACCGGCGTGTTCGCCGCGCCAGAAGGTGGCGCCACTTTAGCGGCAGCGCGACACCTTTCGGAATCCGGGTTTCTCAAGCCCACCGACACAGTTATCTTGTTCAACACAGGATCTGGCTTAAAGTATTTGGAAGCTTTAGGCTAAGAGAGCGGGCAGCAGGGAACTGAGAGTTCGCGACTAGGTCATAAACGAATGAGAGGCGACCTATGAAAGTTTCCGACATTATGACGAGCGATCCGACATGCTGCACTCCGGACAGCACGTTACGCGACGTTGCGAAGACAATGGCGGATTGTCATTGCGGATCAATCCCGGTGTGTGACTCGCATGATCACGGACACGTTGTCGGCGTGATAACAGACCGCGATATCGTTTGCAGGGCGGTTGCTCTGGGACTTGACGTGAATCGAACGCCGGTTAGCGCCTGCATGACCGTTCCACCAGTCACCCTGAACAACGATGCCGCCTTGGAGGACGCATCAGATCTCATGAAAGAGAACATGATTCGTCGCATTCCAATCATCGATGGCAATGGCTGCCTTTGCGGAATAGTTTCGCAAGCAGATATCGCGGACAAGGGCGATAGTCAGATGATTTCGCAGATCATGCGTGAAGTCTCACAACCGACGGAGACCTCGTCGCGCGTGGGCTCCGCATCGATGCGATAGGCAAGATTGGGGATCGCGACCGCGATCCCCAATACCTACTTCGCCTTTGCGGTGGTCTTGGTTTTTGGCTTCGGTTTGGGCTTCGCGGCCGATGGCTTCGCCTTCGCCTTTTCCGCTTTGGCTGGTTCGGCGTTAACAGCGACTTTGCCATTTGATGAGGATTCAGCTTTTCTCGCGCCTACGATGATTGCGCGGGCTTGTCCCTTTGACATCCGTTGGCCAAGATCGCTCGCGATAGCTCTTTCAACCCGCTCGGTGGCTTCTTTGATATCCATTCCGAGCCGAGATTTGATCTCGTCGGAGATCGGATTGCCTTCAACCATTCCTTTTGCCGCAGCGGATGCTTCTGATTGCACTTTCATCTCAACGGTTGAAAGACCAATGTCATAGAAACCGGCGTTGCGAAGGAGAGTGCGAATTTCGAAGTGGTCGTAGAAACCAAATGGGATTTTGTAAAACGCGGGCGGATCGCTTTCGAACATTTTGCCAATAACTTCGTGCGCGATGCGAGCGAAGTCATTGAATTGAATCTTGTCCCACGTGTTGAATAGAATTCGGCCACCAGGTCGGAGCACTCGGAATATCTCTTTCAGCGCCTTTGCTTTATCGGGGAAGAACATTACGCCGAACTGCGAAACTACGACATCGAACGAATTGTCTTTGAAAGGGAGTTCGGTTGCGTCGACGACTTTCCATTCGACCTTCTTTTCGATCTCCTTGGTTTTCGCGACCTTCAACATTCCTTCGCTGATGTCCGTCGCTGTTAATCGCGTTCCTTCGCCCAAACGATCCCGCAAGACTTTTGTGACGATGCCCGTGCCGCATGCTAACTCCAGAACGTCACTCAATCCGTTGATAGGGAGCCTTGCCGCAAGGTCGCGCGCATAAGGGACCATCAGCATCGGTCCAATGTAGCGGTCGTAGTTATCCGGAATAGATCCGGCGAATGAGGCTTCCGGCTTCTTGGCCATATGGGGATGATACATCGGGTTTCCCCGAGGCCTTGGGTGTTGGGTATTGGGTTTTGGGCTCGGGGAATTAGATCCAAGCGAGAGCGGCAGCTTCGGTGCGGAGGGCGATCGACATCGCTTGATCCAGCGTTGCAACGAAGTGGAGATCAACACCGGCCGTTTCGGTCGACGTCATTTCTTCCACGTCATCGCGGTTACCTTCCGGCAGAATCACCGCACTCATTCCGCCGCGCGCAGCAGCGAGGATCTTTTCTCTGACACCACCAACCGGCAGGACCTTTCCTCGAAGGGTGATTTCACCCGTCATGGCGACGTCCTTGCGCAACGGCTTTCCGGTGTAGGCGCTGATCAACGCAAGCGCGATTGTAAGACCAGCGCTGGGACCGTCTTTAGGAACGCCGGCGTCGGGAACGTGGACGTGCACGTCAAATCGGAACGGGCGACCGAGACCCAACCTTTCTTCGCTTGTTCGAACAAACGTGAGGGCTGCTTCGGCTGACTCCTTCATCACGTCGCCTAATCGGCCGGTAAGTCGTAGCTCGGGTCGTTCCGCTTGCGGTGTCATGAGGCTCGCTTCGACACGAACGATCGCACCGCCGTGCTCCGAGACCATCAGTCCGGTTGCGGCACCGATTTCATCAGGGCCAGAGAAAGAACTTTGCGAATGCTTGGGGCGACCCAACGATATGCGGAGTTGGGCGTTGTCGATTACGATTCGATTGGATTGCCCTTCTACCACTGCGCGGGCTGCCTTGCGACAAACGGTTGCGATCTTTCGTTCGAGGTCGCGTACGCCGGACTCTTGCGTGTAATCGCGAACGAGGTCTTGGATTGCGTCTTCCCTGAATTCGATTTTCTGATCCACACCATGCTCTTTCGAACTCTTGGGGATTAGGAATTGCCTTGCAATTTGCCCTCTTTCCTCGTCGCTATAGCCTGGGAAGTGAATGACTTCCAGTCGATCTCTCAAAGGAGCAGGAATTAGCTCGGCAATGTTTGCGGTGGCGATGAACATCACTCCGCTGAGATCGAATGGTGCGTCTAGATAGTGGTCTTCAAATCTTGCGTTCTGTTCGGGATCAAGCGCTTCTAGCAACGCACTTGTTGGATCTCCACGCCAGTCTGAGCCAAGCTTATCGATCTCGTCGAGCATCACGACCGGATTGCGCGTGCCAGTTTGTCTTAACGCCTGGATGATTCTGCCTGGCATTGCGCCGACGTAAGTGCGGCGATGGCCACGGATCTCCGCTTCGTCGCGGAGACCACCCAGCGAGATGCGGCAGAATTTCCTTCCCATCGCGTCGGCGATGGATCTACCGATGCTGGTTTTGCCAACGCCCGGAGGTCCAGCAAAACAGAGAATTGGCCCTCGGATCGAATTCGTAAGTTGGCGGACGGCAAGAAAATCGAGCACGCGTTCCTTGACGGTCGAAAGTCCATGATGCTCGTCGTTTAGTCGGCGAGCAGCGTCGGCAACGTTAAGATGATCGTCCGAGAGGGAATTCCAGGGCAGGGAAATTAGGCAGTCGAGCCAATTACGTGCGACCGCACCCTCGGGTGAGAACGGCGAAATTCGTTCCAGTCTCTGCACTTCAGAGAGTGCTCGCTGCGCCGCCGCATCTGGCATGCCAGATTCCGCAATTCGCTTCTCGTAATCTTGAACTTCGCTTTCTTGATCCTTCTCTTGAAGCTCGGTTTGGATTGCTCGGAGCTGTTCGCGCAAGAAGTATTCGCGGTGGGCGGTACCAAGTTGCGATTCGACCTGACTGCGAATGCGAACATCGAGTTCAAGAACTTCCTGTTCACGCTTGAGCGCCTCGAAGATGATTTCCAATCGGCGGATCGGATCAATCTCTTCCAGAATTTCTTGTTTCAGTGCTGGTCGCAACGGAAGATGGTGCGCGATCGTATCGGCGATCGAGCCCGGATTATCGAGGTGGGCGACGCCATCAAGTGCTTCGGGCGGAATACTCTTGTGCAGTTGAACTACTGCGCTGAACGCTTCGACACAAGCGCGCATGAGAGTTTCGGCGCGAACATCACCTAAAAGAATCGGATCGTCGATCTCCACGATCTCGGCAACGAAAGCACCCGCGCGGACGAGAATACGCAACACCTGTGCGCGGCGGACGCCTCGGAGGGTGACGCGAAGACTTGTGTCGGGCAGAGGTAGCGCTTGAAGGGCTTCACTTAGAGTTCCGACACGGAAGAGATCGTTCGCGTCGGGCTCTTCAACGCTCATGTCGCGCTGGCTTAATACGAGGACGAGTCGATCGCCATCTAGCGCGCGTCGCAGTGCCTTGCGCGAAGGCTCTCGCACCACTTGCAGCGAGTTGATGAGCAGCGGAAAGTGCACGGCATCTCGTGCAGGAAGAACTGGCACGAGACGCGTTGCGCGTTTAGATCCCTTTTTAGCCAGCTTCTCCGTCCCAACCATGCGCCCAACTCAACTTACCATTGAGACGAGAAGTGGACAAGTCAATGTTTGCAAATCCCAGAAAGCTAACGGTTAGAAACTGGCACATAAGCTGAACATAGAACTCATAGCGGGGATCGCGGAGTTCGGAATCTAGCGATTCTACGGGGTCCTTCAATCTTGGATCTCAGATCGCAGATCTCTTGTCTCAAAGGTTTTTCTTCATGAGCGTTCGCAGATCGTGAAGGCTTTGTTCGGCGCTGAAGACTTGTTTGTAAGCCGAGTCGATCATATCGAAGATTTCTAAGAGGGCTTCCAGACGTGCGCGCAATGTTTGCGCGCCTTCTGATTTGTCGTTCGCGGGAATCATCGCGACGCACTCTTTAATTGCGTCCGCGGTTGGATCGATCTCACGTCGCTTACGCTCACGAACGACGCGACCGAACATTTGCCAAGGATCCGTGTCGCTGAGGTAAGTGTCTTTTCGATCGCCTGGTCGGCGGAAACGGCGAACGAGACCCCATTCCATGAGCTCGCGAAGATTCATGGATGCGTTGCCGCGACTGATGTGCAGCCGATCCATGATCTCGTTGACCTCTAGTGGCTCGCCGCAAACAAACAGTAGGGCATGGATCTGGGCCATGGTGCGATTGATTCCCCAACTGGAGCTCATGCGTCCCCATTCGAGAATGAACTGATCTTGAGCGCGCTCAAGATTGCTTGGATCGGACTCGTGAGTGGGTCCGGAAGGCTCTCGCGTTTTCTTGGGCGATTTTGCGGCCACAGCGCCTACTTGTTTTCGGAGAGCTTGCGTCCTTCGACTGCGTTCTTCTCGATATAGCTCTTCCAGTTAGCGGGGACATCCGTATCGACAAAGATGGCGGTGACGGGGCATTCGGGCTCACATAGGCCACAGTCGATGCATTCGTCGGGATTGATAAAGAGCATATCGTCCGCCTCGTAGATGCAATCGACGGGGCAAACGGTCATACAAGACTTGTCCTTGACTCCAATGCAAGGCTCAGTGATAACGTAGGGCATTCTTGGCCTCTAATTGTACTTGTGGGAAGGCTTTCGGCTCGGGGCTCTGGGCTCTGGGCGCCCCAGGATTTGGCTGGAAGTGGCGCTTGCCTAACGGTAGGTGGGTTTTTCGGCTGCGAAGCCGCGGACGAATCCGTGGCACCACCACGAGGCCTGGACCGCCAGATCTCCACCCACCATTTCTGGACCGCGTAAAGCCAAGAGTCCGCCCAGAAAGACATCCGTGAGTTTTGGAATGGGCTCTGCCCGCAACTCTCCGGTCGCCACCGCCTCGACGAGAATGGTTGCTAATGGCTCGACGATGGCACTCATATAGGCGCCAAGCACTTTATCGCGGCTTTCAGGACGCTGGAGTCGAGGCGCGTCGCGAAGCACTTGGGGAAGGTCGAAATCGACAGCGATAAGAAGCGTCGCCGCATATCGGTTGAGAGCTTCGATCGTAGTCTCTCCTCCCATGTTGGCGTTGATCGTTTCCTGGACGCGCTTAAACGCTTGTTCCGCCCACGCAAGATAGAGTCCTTCCTTATCGCCAAAGTGATGATAGAGGGTCGGCGCTTGAACGCCGGCTATCTCCAATATTTGCGCGACGCCAATGTCTCCGAAAGATCCTTCCGCGAACAGAACTTGCGCCGCATCAAGTACGCGCTGCTTGCCGTTGGTACCGTTTTGGGTGGTGGAAGCAGACGTCATGGTGCGTTGTGGAAAAGAACCCTCTTAAAGGACGACGAACTGTGAATGATTTGAGCAGAAACCTTTAAGCGTGTGCATTTCGTCGTTTAGACATACTTCGTTGAAGCAGCCCGCAAAACGGCTGGAGGCCCTCATGCAGAAACGTTTTGGTGTTTTGTCATTGGTGATTCTCGCGTTGCCCGGCTTTGCTTCGGCACAGATCAAGATTGGCGGCGCGCGGCTGACGGGACTGGCGGGCGCGGGACTGGCGTTGCCTTACGATGCGGGGCAAGTCGTCCACAACCCGGCCGTCTTTGCGCGCAAGCGGCTAAAGGAAAAGTTTCACGGTCCGTACCTCGACTACTACACCAAGGGCATGTCATGGGACGATGCTTCGGACATCTACGGAAGCCTTCACGATGGGGCTCTAGAGCCGCACAACTTCGCAACCCTTGCGCGAAGTCTCGCTGAAAACCGAAAGGAGTTGGGTCTCACAGGTTCTGTTGGCGCAACCATCGGCGGCGTGTATGTCGGCTACCGCGCGGAAGGATCTGTTTCCACGCTTCCCAACCAGGAGCTTCAGGATTGGAATGACCAGAGCGGCGATATCTCAACGTTGTCGACGACGTACAGCGGCGCGGGAATGGACGGCTACGGATATGCCTACGACTCGGTGGAGTTCGGTTACGGAGTTCCCGTACAGCAGTCGTCGGGCACGTACAACATCGGTTGGAAACTGAAGAACGTGCGCGCGTTCTACACGCATCAGATCGCCAACGCATCGGAAATCCAAGCCGGTGGGGACGGAACACCGGGGCCAGAAATGGGAGGCAAGGACGTGCTGCGGAAGAGCGGTGTCGGTATGGACTTAGGAGTCCAGTACACGCCGCAAACAATGAAGAATTTGCATTTCGGCGCGGTCGTCGAGAACATGATCAAGCCGAGTGTTGGCTTTGATCAAGCGGCTCCGCAAACCGGCACGATTCGCAATTTTAATCCCTTCAACACGGCCGCAAGCTTGGGCATTGCATACACCCCGAATTCGCGGTTCATGGCAGCGGCCGACTACGTCGACGTTACTAACTCGGCCAATCGAAGCGGCCTGAGAATGGGCGCTGAATATCGACTCCGGAAGCACCTTGCCTTTAGCGCCGGTGTGAATACGAGGTCCACGTGGATCGTGGGAGCGGACATCTGGGGCGTGTTCATTACGTTTTCGGGGCGAAACAAGCTGTGGTTGGGGCAGAGCTTGAGGTTCTAGGGGGCTAGGGATTAGGGGTTAGGGATCAGGATTGGCCCTTGGCGATCTGACTGTCGGTCCTTCAGGCGGTTAGACTCTAGGCACTTGGCTCAGATAAGCCAAAATAGTAATTAAGCCCGCTGGTGTTATGCCTTGCGGGTGCCGTTCGTAGGATCAGGTAGATCCCGATTTAAGGAATAAGCAAAGAAATGATCACGATCTCGACACGCGCAGTCACCGAACTCAAAGATCTCATGTCCTCTCAAGCCAAAGAAAGCGCGGCTTTGAGGGTGTGGGTGGCAGGTGGCGGTTGTTCCGGCCTCTCCTATGGCATGGCGCTTGACGACGGTGCGCCGGAAGATGGCGATCAGATTTTCGAGCAGGACGGCGTGAAGATTTTCGTCGACGGGCTCAGCCTCAACTACATGGATGGCAGCTCTGTTGATTTCGTGGAAGATGCTCTAGGCGGAGGATTCAAGATTGAGAATCCGAACGCGACAAGCACCTGCGGCTGCGGTTCTTCATTTAAGACCGAAGGCGGAGAAGGCGGCGGTTGCGGAAGCGGCTGCGGTTGCGGAAGCAAGTGATTTAAAAAAATAAAGCGTCGCATGAATGATCATGCGACGCTTTATTTTTTTTGGTTCTCGGCTTTCGGAAAAATCTCCGGAGTTTTAGCCTCCAGACACCCGTAGCGCGAATGTACGAGTCTGAAGCTTCTGGCGTCTGGAGGCAGCAGCTATCAGCCAGCCATCAATTCTGATCTTCGAAGAAATACGCCGTGGACGTATTCCATGATCTCGATGCGGTCTTCATGCGTCTCGGGCAAGAATCGAAATCCACTTCCAAATAAATCGCTGCCTTCAATGAATTCGCTGTGGCGAACTTCGCCGCGAACCTTGATTGGCTTTCGTCCGAGTTGCGCGATATGAAGCACGCAATGTTCGCCGATAGGTGGCGCAATCTTGCTGCGAACCTGGATTCCGCCCAGGCTCACATCGGTTATCACGCATCGCACGGGCTCTTCCAATGAGCGTGCCTCGAGCAGTGCAAAGTCGACAAGCTCATAGCGAGTGTGCCGGCGCTGGTCTCTTCCGTGAAGTTTTGCCATGCGGTTGCCCTATTCAAATGTCGGCTAACCGGGGCTAAAACTTAAACGAAGAGGGCCGACTCCAACCTGGCAGCCGGCCCTCTCATCGGGCAAACAGGTTCAAATGAACCTATTTCTTAGTTATTAAGACGTGGCCAGTGACCTTGTCGTACTCGACATTTACGTTCAGGGCGGTGCGGATGAAGCTGAGCGGCACCACTGTCCTACCGCCTTGCAGGTAGGGAGCGAGTTCTAGCTTCACCGCTTCGTCGTCGATCTTGGCGTACTGGTTTCCGATCTTCAGCCAAATGTCCTTGCCATCGCTGGTGGCGACAACTTCTTTCTCATCTGCAAGCCAGTTGATCTGACCGCCGGCCTTCTCAAGAAGATGACGGAAAGGAGTTACGGGGACGCCTTGGTGGATCGTCGGCACGACGTCGAAAGCGACCTTCGAGCCGTTGTAGAGAATCGTGTAATCCGACTTAATTGGCAGCTTTGTTCCGTAAGACACGGAGATGAAGCGCTTGGCAGCCGGCTTAAACGGCTTCGCGGTGTTGGGATAGAGCTTGACCGGCTTCACATAGGAATCCGTGCTTCCCATACTTGTCATCGCAACGGACGTCGTCTTGGGTTGAGTCTTCGCCACAGGAACGACCGGGGGCGCGGGCTCAGAAGTTGTTGGCGAGCGATGTGACATGACGCCATCACTCGTTGCATCAACATGCAGCGGGTGGAATGTCTCGGCAGGCGCTTCCGTTGTCGCAGTGGGCACCATAGCTACCACCGTTCCTGAATCGTCGCTCTGGGTCGGATTCTTGGGGCGGGAGACGTTGGAAATCGTCTTGGACGCGGCGGGCTCGGAGGATGCGTTCAACGACTTATAGCCGCTGTTCGAATCTTGCACGGTGCCATTGACTGGGTTGCTCGCAACGTTTGCGTCGACGACTCTCTTGCCGGTGGGAGTCAGGAGGCGCGGACCAACACTCGCGCTGGCGGGCATCTGCGCTGGCTTAATGCCTGCGGACTGTCCTTCAAGCTTCGCACTCACCGAATTCTGGGTGACAATGCCGACCGTCGAGATGACGGGCTGCACAACCACCTTCTTCGGAGGAGCAGTAGTCACAGCCGTGTTCTTAATTACGGGCTTCGTTGCAGGCTTAGTGGCGGGCGCGGTTGCGGCGACGGTCGTCGTGGGTCGCATGGTGTGGCCGCCCGGATTGTTCACGAACACTCGAACTTTGCGCGTTTTGTAGGTCGCGCTCGTGTCGTCAACGATCCATGCTTCGACTTCGTGCCAACCGTTTGTCTCGCGAGTCGTGTCCCACGTGTAGGTGAACGGAGGGAAGTTCATCATCGACTTGAATTGATTGTCGATGAAGAAGCTCACGTAGGAATTCTTGAAATCGCGACCGAAGCCTACTGAAATCTCGCAGGGACCTTTAACGTCTTCGCCGACTTTAGGCGTGCTCAGGAAGACGGGGCCCTTTGTGTCCGAGTCAGTCGTGATGACCGTCTTCTCGCTGCCGATGACATGTCCCTCTTTGTCGTAAAGCCGGATCTCGACATTGTTGTCGCCATCGTGAAGGTTGAGAACGTTGATGGAAAAGGTCGTTTCTCCGCTGGAGGCATTTGCGTCTGCAGAGCGCGTACCCATGCTCTCTCCGTTGATTCGGAGTTCGATTAGCACGGCGTGAGCGTTGCTGTACTTGACCGACAGAGTCGGCGAGTTGATTGCCTTGTCAATCTTGATCTGCTGAGATCGGTTGTTGCCGAGGGCAAAGGCACCAAGGCTGACAAAGGCCGCAAGCAGGCCCAATCGCTTAATTGGAGAGCTGATCATGTTTCCCGAGTGCCGCAAAAGGGAGCGGCCGTCCCTAGTCCAGAATACACCCTTGCTTCTGGAATAGGGAACCCGCATAGCGGCTATTGCCATGACGGGTTCAAGGCTTGCGCCAGTTCAAGCATGAAAGCGAATACAATTTGAACCGGAATTTGATGGACGCCGCTCTGCCACCCGAATTGTTAAATTACATGCGAAGAGCGGACGGCGCTTGTTCGTCGGAGCGGGTTGGAAAGGAAGGCTTCGTTACCCGGGTACGCATGGTTTCCCAGGTGTGGCAGGGCTTGGAGTGGGTTCATGACCTGGTAATTGTCGAACCGGAGAAGCGGCGAATCGCATTTGACACCGCGATTCTGTACATCACGGGGGCCGATCCGAACCCCTTGGATCTGGACGAGGCACATCGGCTGGCGGCGCTTTCCGGATTGCCCGTTGCCCATTTGTTTCAAATACCGAATCAGCCGACCTTCGATTTGATTGAAGACGACCTGATCGCAGAAACGTTTGTGCGTTATCTCGATACGGGCGACGCAAGCTGGCCACTCCTTTTTCCAATGGTGAAAAGCGCTTTGTGCGCGATGGACACGTTGGAGGAATTTGGATACAAGAGGTTCATTGTTTGCGGATCGAGCAAACGAGGTTGGACTTCATGGCTCACCGCCGCGACAGGTGACCCAAGGGTGGTTGGAATTGCTCCGATGGTTTTTGACAACCTCAACTTCCTCGTTCAGTTGCAACACCAGGTCGGAAACTGGAACGCGACGTCCGACATGATTTCTCCATATACAGATCGCGGATTGCACGAGCGAATTCAAACGCCTGAAGGCCAACAACTTGCGGCGATGGTCGATCCTTACTCTTATCGATCTTTGATGTCGATTCCAAAGATGATCATCACCGGGTCGAACGACTCGTATTGGTCAGTTGATTCGATGAGTCTGTATTGGGATGGTTTAGTCGGCTCGAAATGGGCTTCGATCGTCCCGAACGCGGGCCACGGCTTAGGGGATATGTCGCAAGCGTTGAATGCAATTGCCGCGCTTGCTCGCCACCGTGCAGGAAAACTTGAATTTCCTTCGACGTCGTGGGGCTTTGAAAGAGACAGCATTGAAGTTTGTTGCGATGCACCCTTTCCTGATCTTCGATTGTGGGTCGCGGAATCCGAAAGTCTCGACTTTCGTCAATCGGAGTGGTGGCCGCGAATGGAGTCAGGCGCCGGCAATGCGAAAGCTGATCGTTTGAAGTCTAACTTTCATATTCCCAAGTGCAGTCGCAATCAAGCAGCGATGGTGGAGATGCGCTACCAAATCAAGGACGTGGCGTTTTCTTTGAGCACTCCAATCAATGTCTGGAAGTCAAGCTAAAGCTCGTCATCTCTTGCCGGTTTCCGCAACTACGACAGAGCTGATTCCTCCGCGTACATTGAAGTTTCCGGTCACGCGCATCCATCTGGGCTTGCACGCGGATGACAATTCATCGAGCAAGCGATTGACTACCGCCTCATAGAAGATTCCTTCGTTTCGAAACGAATAGTAGTAGAGCTTGAGGGATTTCAGTTCAATACATAGTTGGTCGGGGATGTATTCGAGATCGATAGTCGCGAAATCCGGTTGACCTGTTTTTGGGCAAACGCTCGTGAATTCCGGGCAAGAATGGGTGATTACGTAGTCGCGTTGTGGCGCGGGATTCGGGAACGTTTCGAGCATCTGTGCTTAGAGCGTACCGCGCATCAATGATGCGCTTTGTACGCCTCTACGATCGCGCTGATCTTCTCCGCCGTAAGCTGATCCTTCTCGTCTTGGGGCCAGCCTTGCCAGCGAACAACGCCATCGGGCGTTACGACCATCACGTGCGGAATGCCTTGAACGCCCAACACGTTTTTCATCTTCTGACTCGTGTCAACCGCTACGTGATAGTTCATCGGAGTGCTCTTCATAAGGCCTTGCACGGTGGCAGCAGGTTCGTCGCTGATTCCGATAAACACGACGTCTTTGGATAGCTTCTTACTCCACTCATTCATCTCGGGAATAAGTTTTCGGCACGGTCCGCACCACGTTGCCCAAAAGTCGACTACGACAACTTTGCCTTTCGTATCCGGCGCCTTTCCATCGAACCACTTCTCGGCAAACAGGTCGGGCGCTTTCTTTCCTCGCAGATCGTGCGCTGCATAGAGAGTCTTTGCGGTTACGTAAGGCGGATAACCATCGGTTTTCGCCGCCGCCAACATCAACGCTCCGATGCCCAATGCCGCAACTAGAGTTCCGAGTGAAAGCTTCATAACGACATGATAGCAAGCAATCCTCCCACACCCAAACGAATTACACGTTGGTAGGTTGAGGCACTGCGCTTTCGACGGTCAAATCGGCTTGCATTTGCGGGATCGAAAACCAGACAGTGGTTCCATGCTCCACTTCCGGATCAATCCAGATATGGCCGTGCTGCGCTTGCACCGCCAACCGGCAGAAGGTGAGGCCGAGGCCCGTTCCCGTCTGCGCGTTCTTGGCTTGTGCGAACGGCTGAAAGACGGTCTTGATGTAATCCTTGGGAATACCGGGTCCCTGATCTTCAACCCCTATGCGTAATGCGCGGTGCACGATTTGCGCGCGTACTCTCACGACACCGCCTTCGGGACTGAACTTGAGTGCGTTGCTCAGGAGATTGACGAGAATGCGACTTGTCAAATCCGTATCGAAAACCGCTTCATCCACGAGCAACGTTTTCTCAAAAGTGATGTGATTGGAATGCGCCCACAGTTCGACTTGATGGAAGCAGTCGTCGATAAACTCGCCCATGCGCACTGTCTCGTGCCCCACGTCAAATTTTCCGCTTTCAAGTTTTGCGACGTCGAGTAGTGAGTTAACGAGAGTAACAGCGCGTTGACTACTGACGAGCGCAAGGTCTAACATCTCGCGTTCTGCTTCGCCCAATTGTTGGCCCGACTGTTGCACGGACATCAGACCGGAAATTGCGTTGGCAATGGGCGCGCGAAGATCGTGGACGATGAACCCCGTTTGCCTTCTCGACTCCTTCAGCTTGGTGAGCGCTCGCGCGATGATTAGATAGGCGAGCAGCGTTACGAACAGATCGACGTATTCTTTAGTCTCAGCTTGATGGGTGTGGCCCATCACGACGGTCGTTACAAAATTTGCTCCGGCGGAATACACGCAAACGGCGAGGGCGGGACCAAATCCTCCGTACCAGCTTGCGAGAAAAATCGGTCCCAAATAGAGCAGTAGGAGGTTCGCGTCTGTATAGTAGTCGAGCACACCGATGCCCACGGCCGTCAGCAATGAAATCACCAATATGGCGTTGCTTGAAAGCCTCTCTAACAGAGCATCCAAAGACTTTAAGGCACGATCGATCAAGGAGTCTCAGCGTTATTGGACGACACTTTTCATCAAATCCGCGATAGACGCAGTTTTATTGCGTTAATGGCAGCTACGAATTAGAGGGTTGGGCTCGCTCGGGGCGAGCCACTCCACGTTTATCGAACGCCAACCAGCTCTCTAACTTCGCTAGGCACCTTGAGGTGTCGATCCCACCAGCTCAGGATTTCGCCAAGCCGATGCAGTCGGAGATCCGGTGGACCGCCGCGCGACATTCCGTGCGACGTGTTCTGCGGATATCGGACAAAGCGTGAATCGATGCCTTGCATTTGAAGAGCTACGAACACTTCTTCGCTCTGCTCGACGTTGCAGCGCAAGTCGCCCTCGGAGTGGATGATGAGGGTCGGCGTCTTAACATTCTTGAAATAGGAGATAGGCGACATTCGCCAAAGCTCTCGAATGTCTTCCAAGTCTCCCCACGGACAGCCCTTGAAATATGTGTCCTTATTGAATGGGAAGTCGCTGTTGCCCGACATGGAAACCATATTGGAAACGCATCGGTCGGTGATGGCTGCTTTGAATTCATCTGTGTGGCCGATGATCCAGTTGGTCATGTAGCCGCCGTAACTTCCGCCCATGACGCCCATTTGTCCGGGATGAATGTATGGCTGGTGTTGCATCCATCGCGTGACGGTTTGCATGTCTTCCCAATCCTTGTTGCCCCAATCACCCTTGATGGCTGCGCAGTGGCTTTCGCCGTAACCCTTTGATCCGCGCGGGTTTGTGTAGACGACGACATAACCTGCCGCGGCAAGGACTTGGAACTCATGGAAAAACACCCAGCCGTACTGAGCGTGGGGCCCGCCATGGATTTCTAGAACTGATGCGTAACGTCGCGGCTCTAGATAGTCGATCGGCTTGATAACCCATGTGTGAAGCTTCGAACCATCGGTGGAGTCCAGCCAAAACTCTTCCGGCTCTGCGACCTTGACCTCGTCGTGAAACGCGCCATTAAAGTTGGTGCGAACTTGAGGGACCATTCGGCCAGTGCCTAGTTCCGACTCAACGACGGCTATCTCGGGCAGCTTGGTTGCGTGGCCGTAGATTGCAGCGAACTTGAGGCCGTCGTGAGAAACGTTGGTGACGCCACAGTAGTGATGTCCGTCGGTGAGAATCTGAACGCCGCCGTTCTTTGCATCGACAAAGCCGAGTTGCACTTCGCCGTGCCAACCGATGCTCACGTAGACGCCGCTGCTATCAGGCGCCCAGAAGACTGTCGCGTTGAACGAGGCCTCCTTGCTATCGCTGAGGGTTCCGACTGCCACGTCATAGTCGCTGTCTGCGGTGAGGTTGCGGGGCTTTCCGCCCTCCGCGCTTACGACATAAAGCCTGGTGTTGCGAACGCCCCACGGATCGTGCTCGTCCTCGTCACCTGCGTAGGCAAGCCACTTTCCATCAGGTGACCACGCGATTTCGCTTTTGCTTCCTCGCGGCAATCCTTCCAATTGCCACGCCTGGCCATCGAGGGTCACACGATAGATCTGTTCGTTAGGAAGTTCGGCAAGGGGTCGAGCTTGCGCACTATGAACGACGACCAACTCAAGCGAATTAGGATTCCAATCGAAGTGATATTCGCCGAGAGGAGAGCGATCGTAAAGCATCGTGTGCTCGCCACTCGCGACATCGACGACATAAAGTTTGTGTCGAGCCATGCCGAAGTAGCCATCGCCGTCGAGGCGGTACCACATGTCGGTTAAGACCCAAGGTGGTGAACTCTCGCCCTTTTCTTCTCGCTCCTTCTTGGATTTTTCCGTTCTGTTCGATTCGCATTCGCGGAAAGTGACGGCGAGCTTTGTTCCATCGGGCGACCACTTGTAGGCGCCGATTGCTCCCTCGGGGAACTTGGTGAGCTTTCGTGCTTCGCCTCCCGATGTCGAGATGAGATAAATCTGGTCGCTCGGTTCCTCGCGTCCGCTCGTGAAAGCGATCGTCGTCCCGTCTGGCGACCAACGCCCTTGAGCGCAACTCTTTTCACCCTGCGTCCACTGAGTGACGTGTCCTTCTCGATCCACCGTACACAGATGCGTTTTGTATTTGTTTTTCTCTGTGATGATCTTTTTGGTGAAGAGAACTCGATCACCGTCTGGGCTGATCTGGGAGTCACCGACAAAGACAAACCGTAGGAGGTCTTTGGGTTCGATGGGACGCTTGGGCATAATGCGGGAGATTACCGCCCAGCCGTTTGGCAAGTTCCCATCCAAAATGTAGTTATGACCATCGGCCGTCGCATCAATGTGATCGGCTGCAGCGGCAGCGGCAAGAGCACACTTTCGCGGGCTCTTGCCGAGAAATTGAACCTTGAGTTCATCGAGCTCGATTCATTCGAGCACCGAGAGAACTGGCGCAAAGCCGGGCGTGAAGAATTTCTGGGCTACGTTCACGAAGCGGTGGAGGCTGATGTGTGGGTGATCGACGGCAATTATTCGATGATTCGGCCCACCGTTTGGCCGATGGTGGACACCGTTATCTGGCTGGACTATTCGATGCCGATCTGTTTCTGGCGAATGTGGATGCGCACATTTCGAAGGTGGGCCCATAGGGAAGTGCTTTGGAACGGCAACCGCGAGCATCTGTGGTCGCACTTCTTTACCAAGAATTCGCTGTTCCTTTGGGTTATCACAAGCCATCCTAAGAAGCGCCGCGAATTCACGAAGCTTTTTGCTTCCGGCGATTTGAATGACAAGACCTTGATTAGGTTGGGATCACCGAAGGAAACGGAGATCTGGCTTGGAGGCATCATTGACGCGCCGTCCCAAAGCAATATCCCGGCTGTCGCCAAAATCGAAGCATGACGGCAGAGATCGTTTCCGTGGGCAACGAGTTGATGGATGGCTTCACCATCGATACCCACGCGGCGACGATGTCTCGGATTCTCGCGGAATGCGGAGTGGATTGCGATCACCGTCAAACGGTGCGCGATGATTGGCCGGAGCTTTTGGAGACGTTGAAACTCGCGATCTCGCGGTCCGATGTCGTGATCACCATCGGCGGGCTTGGACCGACTGGCGATGATCTCACGCGAGAAGCGGTGGCTGAAGCGATGGGCGAAAAGCTTGTCATCGAAGAAGAAGTTGAGAAGCGACTTCACCAGTTCTTCATCGAGCGCAAGATGGCGTACGCCGATTCGCAGAAGAAACAGGCGATGCGCCCGGAGCACGGGCAACTGATTGAAAACCCAAATGGAACGGCGCCTGGCGTTCTGTTGGAGAAGGACGGAAAGATCATTTTTTGTCTTCCCGGACCTAGGGGCGAGTTCGTACCGATGGCGAATGGTTTTGTCCGCAAGTTTCTAGAGGATAGGACGGTCGGCCTCGAGATCGTTGCCCGCACGTTGCGTCTGTGTGACATCGGAGAAAGCCAAGCTGAGATCAGGCTCAAGGATTTTATGTACGCGGATAATCCGCGCATCGCGCCGTACGCACAACCGGGCGAGGTGCACCTGCGAGTTACGGGTCGCGGCACCACTTTGGAGGAAGCAACGCGCGTTGTGGACGATGCTGAAGCAAAGGTCCGCGCCGCTTTGGGCGATCATGTTTTTGGCATTGACAGCGTCACCTTGGAAGAAGCCGTACTCGCACTGTTAAGATCGCGGCATGAAACGGTATCGGTTGCGGAAAGCATCACGGGCGGGGAGCTGGGTGCTCGATTTACGAGCGTGCCCGGATCGAGTGATGCGTTTGTTGGCGGAGTGATCACGTACAACAATGAAATCAAAGAGAAGCTCCTGGGTATGAATCCCACCTTGCTGAAAGAGAAAGGGCCGGTGAGCGAAGAAACAGCAAGCGCGATGGCAGAGGGTGTAAGAGCAAAGCTTGGCTCGACCTACGGAATCGGACTTACGGGAAATGCAGGTCCGACGGCGGACGTCGATGGAAAGCCGGTGGGACTGGTTTACATCGCAGTTGCAGGGCCGAAAGGAACAGTAGTTTCCGAGAACAAGTTTCGCGGAACGCGAGAGGACGTGCGGAAAAGGTGCACGCAAACTGCGTTAGTGATGCTTCGCAAGGTTCTTCTTGTCCAGTAATCATAATCCGTAATCAGTGATCAGATTCGGAATGGTCTGGGAGACCTTTACCCTTCGTCTCTGGTGCAAACGGCAGGGCGATGAGTCCAATCAAGTAAGCAGCGCCGGCGATCAGCACGCCTGTTGCCAGCGAGCCTTGAAACTTGTCGGAAAGGTACGCGGTAAATGTCGGCATCGGCGCGGTTGCGACTCGGCCCGTGTTATAAGCGAGCCCTAGACCGGTTGCGCGAAGGTGAGCGGGGAACATCTCCGGAAAATACAAGGCGTAACCGGAAGTCAGGCCAATGACGAAGAACATGCCGAGCGGAGCAAGGATCAGAAGTCGCCCAAAGTCTGTGCTGCCCCACGTGATAGCGGCAAGCGCGAGAGGGCTGCATGCAAAGAAGATTCCGAAGGCGGGTCGACGCCCGATCCTCTGACACAGCCACGGGAAGAAGAACACGCCGAGCAATGTCCCACAGTGCATCGCATAGGTCATCTCGCTCTTGCGTGCGGCGATCACGGCATCGGCAAGCCCCTTGCTGGAAGAGGCAACGAAATTTGGGATCCAAAATGTGAGATTGTTTGCGCCGGCAATTCCCACAACGCCGATTACGATTGCGATCAACGCGTATCGCGCATAGGTCGGATTTGCAAAAAGCGCTTTGAGATTTCCGGCGTCGTTGCGCTTTTCGTTATGAACAACCCGCTCAGGTTCTTTGACCTTCCATCGGATGACAACTGTGATGAGGGCAGGAATCGCGCCGCACACAAACAGCCATCGCCAGGATTGATGGGCGAGAGATTGATTGCCGACCGCGGCAAGAATCGGTCCGACTGCGGCGGCGGTCTGAAGCACCGATGCCGCGGGAGCGCGCGCTTTATCCGGAAAGATCTCAGCGACTAGAGCAGCGCCGGCCGCCCATTCACCACCAATGCCAAGCGCGGATAGAAATCGCAGCAACGTCACCTGGTCGACGGTGTGACAAGTTGCAGTCAACGCGGTCATCGCGCTGTAGATGAGAACGGTGAGGATGAGAACCTTCGTGCGTCCCCATCGATCCGCGAGTATTCCGAAGATCAAGCCACCAATTGACCAACCGAGGAGAAAGAGCGTTTGGATATGCGCTTCGATGTTCTTTCCGACGAGGTCGTATTGCGCCTTGCCGATCATCTCGGTGAGCATCGGGCCCTTCACCAAGGCAAAGATCGCGGAGTCCGCGATGTCGAACACCCAGCCGAGCCAGGCGATGGTGAGGACGAGCCATTGGTAGCGGGTTAACCCGCGATACCAAGGATCGGCTTTGGCTTGCATTCGTAGTCAAGACGAGGAGGTGCAGGATTCAGGATGCAAGATTCAGGAGACCTCAAAGAGTAATAGCCTCCAGACACCTGAGATGCGAAAGTCCAAACCGGCATCTCCTGGCGTCTGGAGGCAGCGACCGCGGACTAAGAAGGTCCCAGGAGAATCGCGTTCAGCAACATCCGATTCAGCCCGGGCCACATAGCGCGCTGCGTTGGATCTTCAGCAAACCAAATCACGTGACCACCGCCCATCGGTTGATCCTGTAGCCAAACGACGCCTCGGAGATTCTTTTCCGTGTCGTCGGGCCATTCCCAGCCGCTCAGAAGTTTGTTGACCTGGGTGTCGCTGGAGAATGTGACCACGCTTCCGCCCTCAGGTTTTGCTTTGAAGAATCGGCTGCCGCTCAAAGGTACGGCAATCGGAATCTTCGCATCACCGGAATGCGGATAACCATAACTGAGGAATGACCGCGGATCGAGTTCGGCTTTGAAGATCGAACCGGGAAGACCGCCTGGTAGTTTGTCTTTCTCGAGCTTCACTTGATCGAGCTTGAGCAGGCCCTTGTCGCCAATCGCCCAACGACCGCCCCCGAGAATCACAGCGCATCCACCGTTCTGGATCCACTCCTTCAACTTGTCGGAGGGAGCATCGTAGCTTCCGTCGGGAAACACGATGCACGAATACTTGCTAAGGTCGCCGCCAAGCACGCCCTTGCGTAAGGGGGTGAATGGCAACTTCAGTTCCTTTTCCAAAAGGAACCAGGCAGAGCCAAAGTCGGTGGTAGACGAGTCATCGCCGAACACCACCGCAATTGACGGCTTGCGAACTGAAGACACAGATTCCGAACCTGGTCCCTGCCGCCCCTCATCCGGATAACTCGTTTGCAACGGCACAATTTCGCCGCTAAAAGTTTCGCCCCACTTGTTAATTGCTGGCGCGATCATATCGTTGTCGCTATCATCGCGGTTTGCAGCCTTGAAGATTAGAAATGTGCCAGCAGGAAACTTCTCCCCCTGGACGCTCATGTCGCGACTTGTGACTTGCATTCTTATTCCATCTGACAATAGATGGAATGCAAACAAACTTGCATCTTCGCTTGGACGGATGGCATAGCCGACATCCGTCTTTCCTGCGACGACCGTCGGCATCGGCTGCATGAAGACGGGCAGACTGGTTGGCTTTGTGGCGAGATCCTCAACCCACCATCCTTCCAAACCGTAGGAGTAAAGCAACCCCCAAGCGGTGAGGTCGTAAAACTCAGCGGGATCAGCGCGAGGATATCGCTCGTCTGATGCGGCTTGAGCGCGCCGTCTCATCTGCTCTGCAACAAATTCAGGCTCGAAGTCGGATGTGTCTTCAATCAACGCCTTTGCAAGCGCACCTTGGGGCTGCGCCATCGGAATAACGAGGGCGCTTCCGGCAGGAAGATCGATCGCCTCATCCGTTTTGCTCCAGAGAGATCTAGCGTTCTTGACCTTAATGTCCGAATAGGTGTAGCTCTTGATACCTTCAGTGGAAAGTTGCCGGGACAACTTGCTCAACGACTCCGCATCGCCGCTAGCGACCACGTAGCGGTATTTTCCTGCGAGCTTTCCACTAACCTGGTCGCGTTTATAGTCCGCAAACGAGGTGAGCAGTTCTGGTCCATGTGCGGCGGCAGATTGGATGACGGCGATTGCGGAAGTAAAGTGCTTTGAGATTCCTTCTCGAATCGTAGCGACCGAGCCGTCACCATTCAACATGGCAATGGATTTCGGGCCATCCGTTTCGTGAGTCATGCCGATTGCGCCTGAAAGCGATGACCACGTATCGAGATAGCCGGGGAAGTAGAAGTCAAATTCATCTTTGACAAAGTATGAAAAGCCGTTGGCATCAAAGGCCTTGGCAGTTGCGCGGCCAAATACGTCTGTCCATGAGTTGTATCGCGTGCGATCAACATTCACATTAACGGACATCGCGGTTGGGGGAAAGAAGTAGTTGCTCACTTGGCCGTGTTGATCGACATACACTTGCGGATGCCACTGCAGAAACTCTTGGACTTCCTGCTGGGTTTCCGGTTGCGACATCGCGACACGATCACGATTCATGTCGAACCGATAGTGGTTTAGTCGTCCATACACAACGTCCGGCTCGGATTGTTCGAATGCATTTCGATCTGAACTTCCCGTAGCGACCGAGTTGTACCAAGTGACATAGCGCTCATGCCCATCCGGGTTGTAGCTCGGATTTACAATGACAACCGCCTTCTTCAAAGCATCCTGAATCTCGGGATCTTGCGACGCCGTAAGCGTATAGATCAACCACATGCCCGATTCAAAAGATGCGGGCTCGTTACCGTGAATGCACTCGTTGATCCAAACGATAGGGACGGTGCTGCCGATCACATCCTTCGCATTCTTCACGTCTCCGCTCGCGAGTGATAGGTTCTTGGCACGAATGTCCTCGAGGCGCGCAATGTTTTCTGGCGAACTGATCACCACTATGCGCAAAGGACGTCCTTCTACGCTCTTGCCAAAGGAGATGTATTTCGCGCGGTTTGGCGCTGCATCGACAATTGCGTGGACGACGTGATCCTGGGTCCAGTAGTCCGTAAGATGCTCGCCTGCTCCGTACCCAAGGATTGCGTCAGGCTTTGGAATGGAGGGGTCGTACGGGCCGTGACTGAAGAAATCGAAGTGGCCCGGTCCTGCCGTAAGAAGCGTGGCTGCAATGAGAGTAGCGAACATCGCGCAGAGTTTACTAATGCGAAGCAAGAGGTTCAGTCATCGCGCGGAGCGCGATGCTACAATTCGCCATGCGCGGGGCCTGGTACGACTTCGTTCGGTGGTTCGTGCGCAACACCTTCTTCCGTGCCACTGGTGGGCTTCGCGGCATGGGTCGTACGCACGTTCCGAAGACCGGACCGGTCATCATCGCACCCAATCACGTCAGCAATCTCGACCCGCCTGCGGTCGCGTGCACGTGCCCACGTCGTTTGAACTTCATGGCGAAAGAGGAGCTTTTCAAGGTTCCTGTTCTTGGTCCGATCATTCGCTCACTCGACGCATTTCCGCTCAAGAGAGGCGAAGGCGATACGGAAGCGGTGCGACACGCGATCTCACAACTCGAGAAAGGAATGACGGTCATCGTCTTTCCCGAGGGCTCGCGCGGCGACGGCATCTCTCTCCAGCCACTGACGAAGGGAGTCACGATGTTAGCGCGGCGGACCGGCGCGCAGGTAGTTCCGGTCGGCGTGATCGGCACGCATAAGGTGCTGCCTAAGGGGCAGTCAAAGCCCAAGCGCGGCAAAGTGCTCGTCGTCTATGGCGCGCCGTTCACCTATGCGGATGTGGAAGCAAAGCACGGCAAGGCAGCAAAAGAGATGTTTGCCAGCGAACTGTCAACAAGAATTCTGGAGCTGTGCAACGCGAACGGATTGCCACTTAAAAGTGCGCCGACAGCCCAACCGTCACCAGCGTCTGATTTTGCCGAAACACAGCCCTGAAGTAGGGGCCGTTTTCAAACTTAAATTCTGCGCCGCCGGCAACGTTAAAGCCGTCGTCTTCAGCCAAGAATCGGAAACGATCGTTAACGGGCAAGGAAAGCCCAATAAATATGTGGCTCGATCTTCCGAAATATGATCCGATAGTGAACTCCGTTGCGGAACCGGCGGCCAAAGGGCTCGAATTCTTGCTGTCCTGGAGCGAAATGGCTACGTATCCACGACGCCCAAGAGCAGTGTCATTCGTAGCATCAAGCACTCCAAATGAAACACCGGGCGATAGACCCGCAAATGGCGCGCTGAGATTAAAGTCGAGGTTCAACGATGTGGACGCCTTGTCGTTTCTCAAGCTATCGTTAACAACTTCGGCATCGATAACGTTTGTGAGACCCACGCCGAAGAACGACATCGTCGAACTGCTTTGTGATGGCTCGAACATAAACTCGCCTCTTATCGTGCGAAAAGGAATCTTGCCGCCGCGGGGAACTGTGATCACGCGATCAGCCGAGGCAACGCAAGAAGCGGCGATTAAGAATAGGACAAGGGTTCTCCGCACGAAGGCAAGTTACCCGCTGGGAGCCAAGATAGTTCCGCATTGCGATACTTGTCGCACCGCTCCCTATTTCTCTTCTTCTTGATCTGGCTTAGCAGTGAGAGTTGGGCGGAGCTGAACAGAAACGCGAGTAATTCGTTGGCGCGCCATGTTATCAACACGCATGGTCCCGAATGGCGTGTCGACGTGATCGCCTGGTTTCGGCACTCGCCCCAGCGTGTCGACAATTACTTGCGCTAATGTCTGCGTTCCGCCTTCAATCGCAACATCGGAGGAAAGGCGCGCGAGCAATTCATCGATGCGGACATCAGCCCGTGCGGAGATTCGACCGGTTGGCAGTACCTCGATCGGTGAACGCTCATACTCCAATCGATCTTCCAACTCACCGAAGACCTCTTCGACAACGTCCTCAAGCGTTATCAATCCGCTCGTGCCGCCATATTCATCGAGGACGATGAGGATTTGCGTCTTTGAATCTCGCATCTGGGCGACGATCCGATCAATCGCAAGGTTTTCGGGGATGGTTATCGCGGGTCGGAGGATTTGCTCCAACTTAAAGTCAGCACGGTCGAGATTCTTAACAATGTCGTGCAGATAGGCGACGCCAAGAACATCATCGATATCGCCTTTGCAAACGGGAATGCGGCCATAGGGAATCGTCTTCAGCTTTTCCATCAGTTCCGCTGTCGACAAATTGATGTCCAACCACTTGATGTCGAGGCGATGGACCATGATGTCTTTCGCCATTAGCTGATCGATCTTGAGCGCGCGGGCCACCATCTCGGCGTGAGGGCGCTCTATGAGACCTTCGCTCGAACCCGTACGCACCAGTACGAGTAGCTCTTCTTTCTCGATTCCTTCTTGGCCCTTCTCTTCGGTGTTGATTCCTAGTGGTTTCAGAATGAGCGATGTCGTGCTCTGCATCAACCATATGAGTGGCTTTAACACCTGCGACAGCACTCGCATGATGCGATGCGTTGCGAGAAGGATCCGCTCCGACTTGCGAAGGGTGTAGTACTTCGGCGCCAACTCACCGACCACAACGAGAAAGAACGTGATGACAATAAGGCTGATGGCAATGCTTACTGCTTTCGGCACCGCCTGCCCCATCAGTTGAGATAGCCAGCGGGTTAAGTAAGGCTCCGTCAATGACCCGAGCCCGATTCCGATCATCGAGATTCCGATCTGACTGACCGCAATCAGCTCCGATGCGTGGTCGTAACTCTTTAGCGCAGACTTGGCGGCGCGATTGCCTTGTTTACTAAGTGCCTCGATGCGGCTGCGGCGACTCGCGACGATGGCGTATTCAGCGCAAACAAAAAAGGCTGTTCCGAACACCAGCAGAATGCTGACGATGAGGATGCCAAGCGAACTGCCCTCCATGTTTCAGCCATTGTATCAAACTTAGCTCTTTTCAGGAGGAACTAACTCGTCCAACACTTCAAACGCATAGCGCAAGTGGGGGATGACGATAGAACCGCCGATGATGAGCGCGATATTCATCGCCTCGTTTAATTCTTCTCGGGTGCAACCTTCTGTGACGCAGCGGTCCAGGTGATAGAAGATGCAATCGTTGCAGCGCAGAACCATGCTGCCGACAAGTCCCATCATCTCCTTGTTCTTAACGGAGATCGCGCCTTCTACATAGGCGTTGGAATCGAGGGCAAAGAATCTATTGAAGTCCTTGAATCCCGCCCCGAGAATCTTGTCGTTCATCTCGGTTCGGTAAAGCCTTGTTTCGGCTGCTTTCTTTCGCGTGCTCATGGTCTTGGCAAGAATGGATAGATCTCACGATCCATACCGTCAATAAGAACCTTCCAGCCATCGTTGGTCTTGATGACGGTGATCATATGAGCATCTTCATCCTCACCCATTCTGATTTGCAAGTTGCGTCGTTCTTGAATTGTCACGGCAGAGTGATCGTCATCGAGTTTTGTAACATCAGAGATACGCCACGAAAACGTGTAGTACTTGGAATTTGCGAGGCTTTCTTCCCAAAGCTTTTTCCGTTCTTCAAAATTGTGATTGCCAATAACAGTGACTTCAGCAAGACGATTGGCATCGCCGTCGCCAAGCGCATTCAGGAAATCGGCGGCATAGTTTTCAGGTCCTCTCCGACCTATGAGAAACAGGGGGACCAAGAGTAACGCGCATATGACTCCGACCACAATAAACGGATTGAAGCGGCCAGATCTTTTCATGTGCTAACTAGTTTATCTCTTGGGGAACGGGCCTTGGTCTGAACATGGAGTTCCATATCTTATAAGTCTCATGGATGTCGACCTTCCATCCGTTCCGATCCTTGACGGTTATGAATGGAGCGTTCCGGATGATTCGCCTATTCGGCGCGACGAGGAGCACGGTCACAGTGACTTTACTAGGAGACCTTTCCGAATCTCGAAGCCGGATCGTGTAACCGTTTGCGAACACTTGGTCGTGTAGAGCATTCGCCATAGCATCGATCTCTTGTGCTTCGTGGCTGTTCTTGGGCGCCACGGCGGCGTCCGTCCACGTTTCCTGATCCATGTTCTTGGCGGCATCGAAGAACCGCCACACGGCGCTATCCGGACCGTAAAACTGCAGAGTTCCAAAGACAAACAGGACAAGCCCAGTCAACACGGCTGCCGCAACAAAGGCGAGCACGTTGGGGCTGATCTTCATCATTTGTGACGATACCTTTGGCTTACACTGAACTTACGGGAGTGAGTCGCGTTTGGGCTCACCACCGGAGGGGCTAGCGTGAGTAAGAACATTTCGCGACGAGAATTGCTGAAGGGTGGCGGCATGATCGCGGTGGGGTTGGTCGCCCCTCGTTGGCTTTCAACAATCGCGAGAGCCGATGTGTTCCGGCAGGCGAAAGGCGGCAAGCTTCCGAAGGACACGGTTTTGGTCGTTTGCCAGTTTTCAGGCGGCAACGATGGCTTGAACACAGTCGTTCCTTACGCTAACTCGGCCTACTACAAGTGGCGCCCCACCCTCGGTCTTGCCGAGGCTAAGGTTTTGAAACTTGACAACCAGACGGGACTTCATCCATCTCTGTCGGGCGTTGCGAAGATGTTCAAGGAAGGCAAGGTTGCGATCATTCAGAACGTGGGATATCCGAATCCCAATCGGTCGCACTTCCGCAGCATGGACATTTGGCAGTCCGCGAGCCCTGATGATGCAATGCGTTATGGATGGATTGGACGCCACTTCGATCACGTGATGGATGTTGGGCCATTGAATCCGGTGGTTGCACTTGGGCTCTCTACAGAGAAGCCGTTGGCTTTGTCGGGCGCGAAGGCGAGCATTCCGTGTTTTGCAAGTCTCGTCGATTTGAAGAGCATGGTTGGCGACCCGGATGCGGAGCGAATGTTGCGCGACATTCAGGGCAATGACATGTCGCCGAAGCACGATGTTGTGAAGGAAGCGAATGATACGGCGCTTGACGCGATGTCGATATTGAACAAACAGCTTGCGACTTACGAACCGAAAGAGGATTACGGAGATCACTCGTTCGGCAAAGGCTTCAAGCAACTTGCGCAGATTATTGCGACGTCGCCTAACACGCGTGTTCTGTATTTTGCCAATGGCGGATTCGACACACATGCAAATCAAGCACCGACGCAGGAAGCATTGCTTGCGGGATTCGATAAGGGTGTGAGCGCATTCCAGCGCGAGATGGAGGCTATCGGAAAGGCCGACAAAGTGATTGTTCTTACTTTCTCTGAATTCGGTCGACGCGTTGGCGAGAACGGAAGCGCGGGCACTGATCATGGCACGGCTGCGCCGATGTTTATCATTGGAAAGAATGTTAAGGGCGGATTGCACGGTCCGGTTCCCGATTTGAGTGATCTCGATAACGGCGATCTGCGGTTTAAGATCGACTTCCGCGAGGTTTACGCGGCGACGCTCGATACGTGGATGGGCGGTGATTCGGAGATCGTGCTGGGTCAGAAGTTTTCGCATGCTGACGTGCTGTAGGTGTTGGGTATTGGGTCTACCGCGTTGAACGACATCTCGCATGATTGAGAGTCACCTCAACCACAGAGGCACGGAGAACACAGAGTTTCACAGAGATTTTGTTGGGTATTCGGTATTGGGTGTTGGGCCCGCCTCGTTGAACGACATCTCGGATGATTGAGAGTCACATCAACCACAGAGGCACAGAGAATTTAAACACCAAGGACACAAAGAACGGTGAGCCTCACCAAGAATTCCAAAGGTGGTTTGTTGGTGGCCTTCGGTGGTTTGTCTGCGGGTTTTGCAGGTGGCGGCACTACATCTGGTTGCGCGATCGTTATTTGCACGTTGATCGTTTGTCCATACGCGTGCGCCTGAACGTTGACCGTTCCCGGATGCAAAACGTGAAGACGTCCACCCTGATCGATGAACGCAGCGCCAGATGCGGCCCAGATGATGTCGGTGTTCGGAACTGCGGATCCATCGTCCTTGGTGACAGTTAGATCGGGAGTGTCTGTTGGCAGCACCTGAGTCGGCACGACGATCTTCATTGCCGGTGCGTCGACCGCGGGTTGCGAATCACTATAGATGAGAAGCGCATTGGCAACTTTGCGCTCGGTGACGACGGTTTCTTCTCCCGCTTGCTTTTCGACCGGGCGATTCAACACAAGTCCGAATAGATTCATCGCGGTGCTGCCGCCGCCATCGAGATTGATCGCGTCGACGCATGAGAGCTTGACCATGATGTCGGCCATCTCTTCAAGAGTGGCGCCCGCGCTTTCTGCTTGGCGCCCATCGACCGCGACTAACCAGATGTCGCCATCTGCCGTGCGGCCAATCGCGGAGCGCGGATGTCGCACTTGGGAGAAATCGGACTTGAAATCTTCGTCTTGCCAATCCACGAATGGATGACCACCTTGGACAAGCAACGGGCCGCCGCCAATTGCGTTCGTGATCTTGCTCCAGTCCATTCCGTTGGTGTGAATTTCGATAATGACCTTTTGCCCCGGTTGCAAGGCGCCGAGATAGCCCGCCTTTTCTCCTTCGCCCATGACAAGAAATGCATCAGTGCCAAGAGTCACATTCGTGCTGTCGGTGAAAACACTTTGCACGGTGCATGTGATCTGTCCCTCGGGGATTAACGCGGGTAATCCGGTATCCGGTTTCATGACCACGCAAGTAGACGGCTTTGTCGCGAGAGCGAATCCCGCTTCAGGTCCGTTAATGACGCAAGAGTTTGGCCCGCATTGCTGATCGATGCCGTCGACATCGATGGGATCCATGCCGTTCGCGGTGAGTGAAATCTTCCAATCGATTACGGCGGTGGAAATCAAGTCAGTCCCCCAACCGAATGCGGCGCGAGGTTTAACCGGTTCGCTGAACAGTTGTCCATTGCGAATCATCAGGCCGAGCGGATCGCCGGTGAAAGGAAAGAAGTCGGCATTGATTCCTGCGATCGCACCAGTGCGCGCGACCATTTGGGAAACCGTCTCTCGGCCTTTGGAATCGTCGTCGCTGTAGATGGTGCCCTGCGCGAGTTCGGGCTTGAGTTGCACGGTTGGAGATGAAAGGCTGTAGCGCAACGCGAAGATGGCGCGCGGAGTTGCCGCGTCGTACTCCATGTGAAATGTGAGTCCGGGCGCAACGGGCTTATCCCACACTTGCGCGCACGCGGCGGCGGCGAAGAGCGCAGCGATAGCGGTGACTACAACGCGCATGGCGACTCCAGATAAGTGAGAGTGCCTTTGTCCGCGTTGAGTCTTGCTTTTACTCCGAGAGGAAGCGACAACATGTTTGGCGCATGACCGAACGGATAGTTGAGAATCGCGGGGATTCCCAGTGGTTTGATTCTCTCTTCGACGATGGCCCTCCATGGCTTTCCTCCGATCGATTCGTCCGGCTTGTCGTCCGTGCGCGTCATCTCTCCTACGACAATTCCGGCCGCTTTTTGCAGCTGGTTCGCGTTGAGAAGATGGGTGAGCATGGCGTCGATGCGGTGAGGATGCTCATCGACATCCTCTATGAGGACGATCTTGCCGCTGCAATCGATGGATTCTGGTGTTGCAAGGCTATCCGTGATGAGGCAGAGACATCCGCCCGTGACTTCCGCTTCTACGGTTCCCTTGGTGATCGTTTCTCCCGGCGGCACGCCGTCAGGTGTTGCAATTTCTCCTCTCAAGGCGCGCTTGAACGATTCGATAACGTAGGACGGACGCTCGACGGTGAACGTTACGGCCATGGGGGCGTAGACGGTCGGAAGTCCGCGCTTGTTGAGGGCGATGTGGAGGGTGGTGATGTCGCTGAAGCCGACGAACAGCTTGCCCGCACTTGCCATTTGATTGAAATCAAGATAGGGTAGGAGTCGGGCCGCGCCGTATCCTCCGCGCGAGCAGAGGATGGCATTTACGCTTGGATCTTTGAATGCTTCGGTTAAGTCTTCCGCGCGCTGTTGGTCGGTGCCGGCGAGGTGGACGTTGTCGGCGAGGATGTTGCGCGATCTCTCGACGATGTAGCCCTCTTTTTCTAGGAGCTCGGTCATCGGTCCGAGTTTTTCTTCTTTGATAGGTGATGCGGGGGAGAGAATTCTTATGCGCGAGCCTGGTTTGAGAGGCTGCGGCTTTCGCACGATTTGAGAGGCAACGGAGGGGATCATCTTTTTGGCGGCTTGAAGGAAGTATGGGCGTGAGGAGTCGGTAAATGTTAAGTGGTAAATGGTAAATGGCGTCGGATGTCGCAATCAGCTATCGGTTTCAGTGATCGGTGTCAGTAATCGGTAATCAGTAATCTGTGATCGGTTCATGGGGCCGAAGCCATTGGTTTCGCTGTTTTCTCGGGCGGCCGGGTCGCTTTTTGCCATCGAATACCTCGGCAACGACTTGATCGAAGATCTCTTTGAGGCGGTCGAAGGGATTATTAATTTTTAGGGGGGCCATAAAAACTTTGGTGGTCCCATCGAGTTCAAAAGTGGTGGTGACGATCATTTCTTCGCCGCCGATTTTGGCGAGATGGCGCTTTACATGACGCCTAGTTCGAGGGCGTCCGGTGATATACATGCCTTCTTCGTGGAGGCGGATGATGTACGCCTCGTGTTGTGGATAGACAGGTTTGTTGGTGTCGTAGCGGTTCAGCATTCTGCCGAGGTAGTCCCAATTGTCGATGAAGGTGCTGACCCTTTTCCTGTTTGCTTTTCTTTCACGCTGCATTTCGCGATAGGCTTGGCATTGTGCTTTGACTCTCTCAACGTCGGCGGGCTTGATGTATTCCTTGTGGACGTTGCGTCCGACTTTCCATTTTCGGACGTAGTACGGGCCGAGCTTCTTGCCCTTGTAGTAGCGGTAGAAGCAATTCACCCATCCTTTTTGTGCGGTGGATTTTTCTGGAGTTTCACGCAGAGGCGCAGAGGAGCGCGGTGACGCAGAGAGATTCGCAATGGCCATTTCAGTTTTTGGATTTCGCGCAAAGACGCGAAGGATCGATTCTCATGGGTGCTCCAGCTTGAGGAGTCGAAATGAGAGGCGGCGCGAGCCCTTCTAATAGTGACACAGTTTGAAGCTAAATAGTAGACGTATGTCTTGCTGTTTTCGTAGCAATCTTTGGCTGGATTTTCAAGCTCAGGGGACATCGCCCGCTGTTAGGGCGAGTGCCGGTCTTATTGTTTTCCACGGGAGTGGAGCCTTCTTGAAGTCCGCAAACTCGTTTAACGCATAGACCCAATTGCGGTCAAAGGCTATCGATATCGGCCCGCCGCCAGCTAAGCGGTTTTGCTTGTTTGAAAAGTCGTAAGCGATAGGCCCACGCTCGTAGTAATAGCCTTTCAGAGCTGGAATCTTGCCAAACGTTTTGAGGCGATGCCCTTCCATGTCTAGCAAGAAGAGTTCGCCAGATCCGTTGAGGGCGAGAAAACCGCGATTTGTAGCGGTGACTGAAAGAACTTCCTGTCCAAGGTTTTTTGCGCGGCCGGTTCTTACGTTGCACAACCATACTGACGACAGCCCCATGGTATCGCCCGTGCTGCTCGCAAAGAGGGCGACGGTGTCGCCTTGCCAACATGGACCGAACATCGGCGAAGCGAATTTCGCTTTGATTGGTTGAAACTGTATTCCACCTTTCTTATCGAATGTGAACGATCGAGAAGCTCCGTTTTGGAACGAAAGAACGCCTTTCGAGCCATCGTAAGAAAGAGCCGCTGCCAAGATGTGACGCTTGAATGATAGCCTCGTAAGTACACGCTTATGCCAGATGGTGATGTCCGTCTTGTTCCCTTTCGTGCTGACAAACGACTGACCGTCGGCTGACATGGCAAGTGGTATGTCGGTGAAATGCGTATTGACGGGTCGACGATCGAAACCGGCTGCATTGTAGCGCTTAGTTGCTGAACGGAGAGTTCCGCTGATTACGAGTGGGTTTCGTTCCAACACTAAGCCAGACGAGGTGGGCCAAACGGCAAAAGCTTCCTGTTGAAATGCGCTGTCAGACAGCCGTTGAACTTCCGCTTCAAAATCGAAGTTGATAATATGATTTGGATTTGTGGATTTGATCCAGTACGCCTCGCCTTTGGCCGACGTCACCCATCCACAGTTATAGAGTCGGACCGGTTGCGCACAGGCCGCTGCAGCGGAAGTAATCGCGCACCCGATTAGGAGCAACCTCACGGTCAACTGTTGAATACTGCAACCATGGCAGATTGACGTCTTGCTAGTTTGATTGTCCGACAGCCTGCCCAAACCGATCATGGATCTCCAATTACTGAAACTTCTTTCGGGATGACAAAAGCGCGGATAAAAAGAACCCTCTCTGTCTCACGAACCATCGACATCTCCCCCGCTGGCGGGGGAGAATTGCGCACTCCCAAAATAGCCTACGGTTTCTTGCCGAGTTGGTCAAGGACCATCCTCAGCGTTGTGGCCAACTCCGCCGCGGGTCCGCGGCCCCAGTAGTGGAGGAAGATGATTTGCGGGTCAGTGCCGATCATGTGGTGATGCATGGCGACGACTTCAACATTCCGCGATCTTAACGTCTTCAGAACACCCTGTACTTCGTCGGCCAGCATGGCAACGTCACCGGCGAACACGGCATCCTTATCGCTGCCATAGAACGACGACCACGTGTTGAGGCCCATGCGCGCGTTGATGGTGGCGCCCATTTCGACGATGTGAAGATCGGGGCGGCCGATGGTGTACTTGTAGCAGTCGCCGTTTTTGTCGGCGGTAGCGCCGACGATCTTGTCGAGAGCCGCAATGTCAAGCGGGCCGGCGACAAGTGTCTGAGGCGGCTGGTGTCCTTCTGGCCCAATTTCGGAGTTTTCACGGTCTTCGTATTTGGTGGTCGACTTTCCGATGAGATCGAGCGCGGGCTTTATCGCTTTGGCGAGATCCATAGCGGTGCCGTGACCATGGATGTGCATGAAGTACAGGTTTTGATTCATGTAGAAGAAGTGGTTGTGAATCGCGGTGGCTTCCAGTCCGTTATCGAGAACCGCCGACAACACGGGATTCAACTCTTCTTCCAAAACGGGAAGATCACCCATCATCACGTCGTGACCGCCGTCGCCTTTCGTCATGGCGATCCAACCGGCAAAGCCGAAGGGCGTGGGGATTGCGTTGCCCTGAATCGTTATCTTGAGATCGTTGCGAGGGAGACCGATCTTGAACACGTTCGCTTTGTAGTCGCCGGTTCGTCCGAGGTAGGCCGCGGCGTCGGCGTAGTCCTTGGGGATGTCTTGCGTGTTTGCGATGGCGACACACGCGATTGCGAACAAGATTGCGACTGATTTCATTTTCGTCTCCTGACGAAAATCAGCATATCGCTTTTGCGCGGTAGAGAGGCGAGCGGCAGGAACGCAACCCCGTTGGGGTTGGATGTTGTGGCGGCTTCTTACCCAGGGTTGCTCCCGGAGTCGCACCCTGGGCTCCGCTGCGAAATCCCTTTGGGATTTTTGAGGGTCGGTGAGAATAAGCGCGAAAGAAAAACCGTGGGCTTGCTGTGAACCCCCTTGGGATTTTTGGGGTCGGGAAAAAGTCGAGGGAAAGGGCGTTGGGTATGCGCCCTCACCCGGTTCGTATCTACCTCCACCCCGGACCTGTGATGCGATGAGAAACGGAAAAAGGCGTAGGCACAAGTGCTTCGTCGAACGGTCCGACCCCTCCCCCTCCTCGGCACGAACCATCCTCGCAAGGGGAGGGGTGATTTCGTAGGGATGGGTGAATTATTTTGCAAATGGATATTCGGTGCGTTTGCGGTCTTGCATTTCTTCGTACAGAACGATTAAGCGATCGACTTCAGCGGTGTTCTCGCGGCCGTAGATGATGGCGGCGTCGAGTTCGGCCGAGGTGAGAGCAGGGAAGGCGGCGGCGACCTGGGCCATGTCGTTGCACTTTCGGAACTCGCGGCACACTTCCCAAACGGGAACGTGACCCTCAGAAAGGATGGCAACGCCCGCTCCGTCGTCCTCGATGGGTGCCCGAGGGCGATCTGATCTGCGGAATGTTTCTACGCGCGACTTGACTTCTTCCTTGCTTACCCCGAGTACGGTAGCCGCTTCTTCGGCCGTGACCTCGCCATGATCGACGGCGTTTATGGCCAGCTCTCCGAGGAGACGAGGATGGGCGGACCATAGGGCTTCGACGATGCGATCTGCGCGTTGCGGATCGCGGTCAGCGAGTTTGCATAACTGCTGCAGGGCCCATTGCGAGAGCGATTTTCCCATGACGTCCATTGATGTAGGACGAAATCCGAAGCGCCGCAGGCGCTTCGGATTGCTAGATTGCTAGATTGCCGATTGCTTGATTGGTCGAATTGGCCTTTAGTGCTACATCTTGGAGGCTTAATTCACAACCAATTCACGATGCATTTCAAATCAAGCAATCTAGCAATCCAGCAATCTAGCAATTTAAGACTTGCTCTTCTAAGAACGCGACTAGTTCAGAGTTATAGAGCCCGGGGTGGATCCAGCGGCCCTCGGCGTGACCGCAGTTTTTCATCCACACGATCTTCGTTGGTCCCTTGCATGCTTCCTGGTTTCTCTTCGCTTCGCTCGGAAGGGCGAGGGTGTCGCAATCGCCATGAAAGAAAAGGACGGGGACGTCGCCTGCGCGCGTGAGGCTTTCTGCGACGTCGACTTTGTAAGGATTGAATCCTGCCATCGGCATGCACAGAATCGGCGTTGGCGCAAGAATCGTGGCGAGGACTTTGCCGCCGAGGAAGCGCCACCATCCGAGCACCGCGCTCGGAAGTCGTGAATAGGAGCAGTCGAGAACAAGTCCGTTGATCGACGGATCTTCACCCGCGGCGAGAGCGCTTGCGGCGGCGCCCATGCTGCTGCCGATGAGAACGATCTTGCATCCAGGATGCCGTTGTCTTGCGAGGGCGATGGCGGCAGCGATATCGAGTCGTTCTTTGAAGCCAAGATAGCTCTTGCGTCCGCCACTTCGTCCATGTGCGCGGAAGTCGTAGTAAAGGCTAGATATTCCGCGCGAGGCGAGCAACGGCGCGAGGGGGCTGAGCTCGGAGCGATTCATCATGTAGCCGTGGCTGACAATCGCCACAGCCGAGGGCTGAGGTCTTGCAGCATTTGCACCCCCTCCCAGTTCGCTTCGCTCACTGACCTCCCCCGCAGTGCCGTTGCGCTGCAGGGGAGGAGTCTTGCAAGCATCCACCCACCATCCGCGGAGGGTGATTCCATCAGAAGTCGTGAATTCAACGTCTTCTTGGGAACAGCCGAGGCCGCCAGGCGACAAAAAGATGGGGATGCGATAGGGATGCAGGCTGATCCATGCGATCCCAAGAAGGATCAGCAGATAAGCCGCAACGATGACAATTACCCAAACCATGCTCGTGGATTCTCAAGTCTGCCGCAATCAGCGATAATAGATGCCTAGGCCATGCCGATGTACGCGCTCAACTTCTACTCCGACCTATATGGAGACATTCTCCGAAACTACCGAAAGACCGTGTCCATTCGCCTTGGCGACAAACGAGACAAGTATAAGACAGGCATGCTCGTGTGGGTGACGATTGGACCCAGATTCGGTCGCCGTCAGAAACTGTACACCGCGATTTTGGACCGAGTTGAGTACAAGAAGATCGCCGAATTGTCGCCGCGAGACATCGAGCGCGAGAATCCAGAGTTTCGCGAACAGGATGACGTGCTTGAGATGCTTGGTCGCATTTATGGCGACCTGATCACGCCTGAGCATCACGTTACGGTTATTTATTTTTCGCGGGTTGACGACTGAGTCTGCCCTTGAGTGAGGTTGATACTCCCTTCTTCGAACGCTACGCGTTTTCGAAGAACGCAGTATCAACCCTAATAAATATTTTTCTTGGGATCTACGCTCACGCCTCGCAAGCTCGGCTTTGAGCTTCGAACCCTTTTTTCTTTTTCCGGACATTCTCGCCAAAATGTTGGAAGTTATCTGAACGCCCGCAAATCGAAATACGAGCTCATCGAACGCTGCGCGTTTCCGAAGAAGGGAGTGTCGCCCCCAAAATAAGTTGTTCCTGGGATCTGCGCGCACGCCTCGTCCCGATTTCAGTGCTTGCACACTTCATCCGGGATCTCGCTAACGCTCGACAAGCTCGACTTTGAGCTTCGAACCCTCTTTTTTCTTTTTCGGAACCTTGCCAAGGGATTCGTAGTTCTTAGATTGCTTCTAGTCGACCTACGTTTATTCATCAGACGCTACGCGCTTTCGAAGAACGAAGTATCAACCCTAATAAATATTTTTTCTTGGGATCTACGCTCACGCCTCGCAAGCTCGGCTTTGAGCTTCGAACACTTTTTCTTTTTCCGGACATCCCCACCAAAATGTTCGAAGTTCTCGGAACGATCGCATATCGATGTACGAGCAGGCTCTTTGAACGCTTCCGCGTGTCCAAAGAACGAAGTATCAGCCCATAAAAATGTTTTTCCTGGGATTTCGCTGGCGCTCAAGTTCGAACCCTTCTTTTTCTTTTCCGGAGCGACGAGCCTCAAGTGTTTAGCCGTGTCGCACATAGCGCGTTGAAACCACAAAGTTCACAAAGGACACCAAGTCGCACTAAGAGTCTCGAGCGCTTTCATATCCTCGCTTAACCGACAAGCTGTTTCGTCATCGACACTAACCTTGGCAAGGCGATTTCTGAGGGCTCTTTGATCAGCGTCACGCCGTATTCTTTTTCGCCATCAGGATTAATGCGCACGACAGGAATTTCATTTCTCGCGGCGATTTGGGTGAAGCCGTAACCTACGGTTCCGCTGACGCCGATTTCTAGAAAGATATCGGTTTTCGGCATTTCTCTTTGCACCGCTTCCAGAGCTTCGGGCCAGGGGCGTTCGCCAAACCATACGACATTGGGTCTAAGCAGTCCGTCGCATTGGCAGCGAGGAAGTGTTTCCGCCGTCACGTCGTTCTTGATGAATTCCATTTCCAGATCGTCGACGCCTTTGCAGTTTGTGCAGAGCGTTTCGAGGATGTCGCCGTGAAGTCGGTACACCTGCTTTGATCCGGCCATTTGATGAAGGTGGTCGACATTTGATGAAACGATCGTAACCGCGTCGGAAATCTCTTCTAATTCTTTCAGGGCGAGATGGGCGGCGTTGGGTTTTGCCTTGATGCCCTCGCGGATGCGCATGAGATACCAATTCCAAACCGTGACGGGCTGCCGGTTGAAAGCGTCGCGGGAAGCCAGATCGTAGGGATTGAGCCCGTGGTAGAGGCTGTCTTCGCTGCCGCGAAAGGTGGGAAGGCCGCTCGCAACCGAGATCCCCGCGCCGGTGAGTACGAGCACTCTGCCGAGCAACATTGATGAAATCTGCTCTTCATCCACCAGGCAATATTACCGGCACATTTCTTCAGTAAATTGTAACTTGCCAGATTAGGGCTTGCGTCGTATCATACGGTTTATCCCCGCTCATGAAATTGTTTCGTTTTCTGGCTCTCGCCTGCCTGTTTGTCTGCTTCGCCGTCGCTAACGCCCAATATCCGATAGCCTGGTCGTCCTTTGGAGACGCCGCCCTCCCCGGAATCGATAATGCGCATGAGATTTTGAAGGCGCCTTCCGACGGCTCATACGTTTACGGCGACCTGTTCCACGTGTCTCAGACTTTGATGCGAACAGACGCGACAGGGGGAGTGCTGTGGAAGCGAACGGCTCCCGGACGGGCCATCGATGCCGCCGCGAACGACAGCGGCGTTGTCGTATTGGGTTCGAACTTTTTGACCGGTTCTGGCCTGCAAATCTCTGTAACGAAATTCAACACGTCCGGCACACTTTTGTGGAGCAAGTTGTTAGCAGGGCCCTCGATTGGAGAGGGGCAGGTTGGAATGGATTCTGCCGGCAATGTTATTGCTTGCGGCACCGTTGGTATGGGACCGGAATACGACGCAAGAGTTCTCAAATTATCCGGCGCAACTGGAGACGTTCTTTACACAAAGACTTATGGAGTCCAGGGCGTAAGCGACTTTGGCAGAGCTGTCGTCGTCAATCCTGACGGATCATTTTTCTTTGGAGTAGATGCGTCGTATGACGCGATTGGCAATGTCGTTTTGCAGAAGTACGACGCCAACGGAAATCTTCTTTGGACAAAAACAAACCCGGGCGATGATTGTCGCCTCACGTCGATTGGTGACGGCAATGTCGTGGTCACGCAGCACCCCGGAAACTCGATCGGGGTCCTGCTAAAGAAATACGACTCCAGTGGGAATACCCTTTGGAATACGACAGCGACGAATGTGGCACAAGCGCTCTATCCCACTCTTGCGCCGTCTGGCTCGTTCTACTGCCTTCATTTTGGCCAGGGTGGGTTTGCGCTCGTTAAGTTTGACTCGACCGGGACATTTGCGTGGTCGAAGACTTATGCGGCAAGCATCAACACTGACGGTGCGCAAGAGCTATGCATCGACGCTGCCGACAACGCCTATGTCAGTTGCGGCGCCATTCCTTATGGAACGGCGGTCTTGCTGAAATTTGATTCGGCAGGGAACTTTGTTTGGAAGCAGACTGCTGCAGGGTCGGCGTCGGGTTCAAGTCTGGACAATGTTGGACAGAGTCTGATGCTGGACAGCGCATCACACCTTCGATGGTTAGCAAGCGTGGCGAATTCAGCTCCGACATTAGGCGACTTTCGACTCTCAATCTTAGACACCAATGGAAACAGCCTCTCCACTGGTGACTTAGACACTGGTCGATCCGATGAAACGTTTCCAGCATCTGCTACCGACGGGGCTGGCAACACGTATGTGACGACACGATCTAATAACGGCTACGGCACATATGCTCTGATGAAATTCTCACCATCGGGGTCGCTTTCATGGTCGCGGAAGATCGCAGCGTTTGTCGGCTTTACACCGGCGATCCTGGCACCAAAGCTCGCACCAGGCGGCGTGATCGTCGCGCAAGCAGCGCACATTAATGGCGGAATACTCGCGGCGGTTTACAAATACGATGTTAACGGAAATGTCGTTTGGACATTTAATAACTTTCCAGGCAACCTTTATCTCTATGACTTCTGTGTCGCGGGTGACGGATCGGTATTCCTTGCGTTGGCAAGTTCGACCCAGCAAGCTCAACTCGTTCGAGTCACAAAGATCAATGCCAACGGAACGCTGGCATGGAATTCGGATAAGCCTGATCTGTTCGGATTACAAACACCAAGGACGATTGTTGTCAATTCCTCAGGAGAGACATTCGTGAGCTATTACGACGAGCTCTCGATCGGTTCGCTTACATGGCGAGTCACCAAGGTTTCTTCAGCAGGGGTATTCGGTTGGACCTTTGCCGGCTACACAGTACAGCAGGCGGTAATGGGCGGAATGGCCTTAGATCCGGCTGGAAATCCGGTTGCAATTTTTCCGGTCCAGGATGAAATTACGCAGGATATTTCCTATGTTGCGGAAAAGATCAATGCCGCCACCGGCGACTCAGCCGGATCGACACCTCTTTTCGGAGGCAACTTAACGATTTCGGCGGGCCCCGTTGTGATTGATTTGCTCGGTAATGTGTGGACTTGGACTGAAACTTCGATCAATAATGCGTTTACACAGCAGCACGTCGAGAAGATCAATCCCGATGGTTCGCATGCTTGGACCTATCACGACGTTCCTGGTGAGATATCGCTTTTGCCCGACAACGCGGGTGGGGTCTTCGTGGGAACGACTCGATACTCGACAACAGGAAGCGATTCGCTCCTTTTCAAATTGAGTGCAAATGGTCAGCTCGCTTGGCCAGCTTCAGGCGGAGCGTTTAGCGGCAGCATGATCGTCTTTGACATCGGCGGTTTGGACAACGACGCAACAACTCTCTCTGCCGATACCGTTGGAAACTTGTATTTTGCAGGCACAGGGTTCGGACCCAATGGCACACGAGATGTGAATGTGACAAAATACGCGGCTCTGAATTCCGCGTTCGTTGCGCAAGTCGTGCCTTCCACGATGACTGCCGGCCAGTCCTATTACATCACGAGCACGTTCCAAAACACGGGCTTCGAAACTTGGACAGCTGCTCTGGGATACAAACTGGGCATCATCAATAGCCCGACATGGGGGGTGGTCGGTGTACCGCTCGGAAACGCAGACTCGATAGCGCCCGGTCAAAGCAAGAAATTTGGCTATTACGTATATGCGCCAACCACGCCTGGAGTCTATGCATATCAAACGCGCATGTACAAACACGGAACAAGCGTTGGATCTCTTTCTCTAAGCGCTGCGGTTACGGTTTCGTCGGCGGCAAACGCTTCAAGATATGTTTCGCAATTTGAGCCTGGGTCTGTGAAGGCGGGAACGACCTTCGCGATTCGCGTGACGATGCGGAATGTGGGATCAACCAGTTGGACACCGGCTGGTTTGTATGTGCTCGCTCCTGCGGCAGGCTATCCCACCTGGGGTGTTTCTACGATTGCGCTCGCGCCAGCGGATGTGATCAATACAGGCTCCGACAAGGCGTTCATTTTCAATGTGACCGCGCCAGCAAGTCCAGGAACATACGACATCCGTTTCCAAATGAAGAAGGGGACGACATTCTTCGGAGATCGCACAACACTGAAATCAATCGTCGTGACACCTTAAACTTCTCATGAAATTGTTTCGTTTTTTGGCTATCTCTTTTCTCGGTTCGTGTTTTGCAATTGCGCTAGCTCAATATCCGCAAGCGTGGTCGGTGTACAAGGATCTGGCACAGCTCTCGCGTGAAACGGCCCGCGAAATTGTCGCGGTTCCGGGTGGAGGCGGCTATTTCATTTGCGGCACAGATGGTGGCAGCACGGTGCTCGCAAAAGTTTCTGACACGGGCAGCGTCCTTTGGTCGCGTTCTGTTCAGGGCGACTACTGCGATATGGCGGTTAGCACGTCGGGTATCGCCGTGGCGGGGAAATCGAGCGGCCAACAGGATCCATATCTCAACTCCTTTTGGCCCTGTAACACGGTTGAGCGTTTCGATCTGAACGGCAATCTACTGTGGTCGAAATCGATGATCTTTCCCCAGGCTTCTGCAGACGTTAGAGTTGCGATTGATGGAGCCGGAAATGTGTTCGCAGAATTCCCCGGAGTTGATGCTGACTTCTTGATGAAATTCGATGCGACAACCGGATCGCAAGTCTTCAAAGTGAGCACGCCGCAAAGTATCAGTTCATCATTGATAACCGATAACGTGGGCAACGTTTATCTGACTCAGTATGTAATACAAGGAAATACAGGGATCGCGCTAACCAAATACAACGCATCTGGCAATGTGTTGTGGGCGAAAAGCTACACGGGCAACTATCCGTTGATTCTATTTGACTCATCAACTAATCCTGTTCTCATTTTCAATATTCCGTATGGGGGTGGTGTCCAAATTTTCAAGCTGGATGCGAATGGCAACGTAGTTTGGAACTCGACCGACCCCGCTACGGGCGCTACATCCGCGTTCATTTCACAAAGCGGATCGATCTTCATGATTGGCGGCGGCGATCAAGACTTTGGAATGGGCATCTCCAAGTTCAACTCCAACGGGCAGTTTCAGTGGAAACGAACCGCAGGTTGGCAGGGCAGCTCATTTACGGTCGATGCGAACGACAACGCCACTATCGTTTACGAAGACTACGATCAGACCCTTGGCGTTCAGCATTTCGATGCGAACGGTAACTCGTTATGGACAGTCAGCAGGCCGCTGCCATACAGCCACAGCAGTGAGTTCTACACGAGCACGATCGCCGATTCGCTCGGTCGCGTGATTCTTTTCTATCAGGTCACGGGATCGACAGGTTCTCTCGACTTCGGTGTATCTGCCATTTCTCCCAATGGAGCTTCCGTTTGGGAATTGGATTACGACGCTCACAAGTCATTCGACCAAGCCTTTGACTCGGTAACCGATCCGAACGGAAACACGTACGTCATGGGAAGGGCAAACGGATATCCCGGCACCTGCGGTGTGGTTCGCGTTTCGAGTGCGGGAGGAGTGAACTGGAGCCGCATACTTCCAACCGCGCCGGCAAGCGTGGTGTTTCCCGTCACGCCGCGATTAACACCAGACAACGGCGTGGTTATCGGTAATACATGCGACGAGTCCAACAACTCGGGCAATGGGACCGGGTTCTGTGCGCAGCGATTTAATTCGGCGGGCAATTTGATTTGGAGTTATTCGGGTGGCTCGTTGTTGAGTCTGCTGGATATTGGTGTCGCAAACGACGGCGCTGCTTATCTTGTGATCGGAAAGCAACCGATGGCATCTAGGAACATCGATACGATTCGCATTGTAAAGATCATGCCCAACGGTGTCGTTGCTTGGACTTCTGATCGGCCAGGCGGAGCCAGCCGGACGGTACACGGGCCGAGAATCGCAATCGACGCAAGCGGTTCGGTGTATGCAGGCTTCCGGACTCTGCACTCCGGTTCAACATTTCACTACGACACGTCGTTGAACAAATTCGATTCATCAGGAAACTTTCTGTGGGCGACACCCATTATGGGAGATGACCCATACGACGACATTAGCCCCGATGGCGTTGCTCTGGATTCCACGGGCAGCCCTTATATGCTCACGAATAACTTTGACATGCCGGAGATTCTAACTCGGCTTGATCCAGACACGGGAGCAATTGTTTGGGGCATTCCCATGCAGGTTTATCGCGATGAAGCGCAGTTGACTATCGATAGTTTAGACAATGTATTCGTCGGAGGAGAGAGTGCGTTTTCGTGGCGTCCTGAAATACAGAAGGTCACGACGCAGGGAACTATTCTTTGGTCGAAGATCACGGGCGATGAGGATGATACGGAGCCGTTCAGAATGGTGCCCGACGGTAGTGGCGGCGCGTTCTTCGCGTGTCACGTTTACGATCACCCGAACGTTTTTACGGGCACGATGATTGGCCACTTTAACTCCGATGGCTCACTGCCTTGGCCGAGTTCCGGCGGAGCGTTTATCAACGGAACGATCCACCTCTATTCGGGTGTTACGCAGCACAAACTGGCCGGCATCGGAACTGACTCGAGCGGCAATCTGTATGTAACTGGGTCTGCGTATCCAGGATCGAACACAGGCTCCTACGATTTCAATGTCGTTAAGTACGCTTCCATTAACTCAGCCTTCGTGACGCAATCGGTTCCTTCGTCGATGATCGCTGGGCAGACCTACGCGGTCTCGGCAACATTCCAAAACACCGGCTTTGACTCTTGGTCGAATGCCAGCAGTTACAAACTGAATGCAACGAACGCTTCGACCTGGGGAATCACCGGCGCGCCGCTTTCAAATGGAGAATCTATCCTTCCCGGTCAAACGCGAAAGTTTAGTTTCAACATCTACGCTCCCGTTACTCCGGGTAGTTACACGTTCCAAACAAAGATGTACAAGAACGGCTCGAGCTTTGGAGCGCTCTCAACCGCAGTCCTCGTGAACGTCACGCTTGCCGCAGATGCATCCAGATACGTTTCGCAATCAGAACCGGGGGCTGTTACGGCGGGTTCGACCTTTACCGTGAAAGTCGACATGCGCAACGTGGGGAGTAACACGTGGACCCAAGCAGGTGGGTACGTGTTGGTGCCCGCAGCCGGCTATCCGACATGGAACGTGACGACGGTTCCGCTTGGCGTGGCAGATTCAATCGCAAAAGGCTCGGACAAGGTGTTCCTGTTCTCGGCAACAGCTCCGCCGACACCGGGAACCTACAATATTCGCTTCCAAATGAAGAAGGGCTCAAGCTTTTTCGGAGATCGCACTACACTTAAATCAATCATCGTGACACCCTAATGTGGATGCACATCTCATGAAATTGTTTCGTTTTCTTGTTCTTGCCTGCACCTTCGTTTTTGCTGGTCTTGCCACCGCCCAATATCCGCAGGCGTTCTCCACGTTTAAGAATCTGAATCGCTCGGCAATGGAAAGCCCGAGCGCGATCACCGCCTTGCCCGATGGAGGGTTTTTCACCTACGGATCAAACGCAAATAGCTCAATCGTCGCGAAGCTCGATTCCACGGGAGCAAAGAAATGGAGCCGAACGACGCCCGGCTGGCCATTGCTCTATGCAGGCAACGCGAGCGGCTTTGTTCAAGTGACAACACCGACGCTTTTCAGTAGCTCGCTTAGTGATCTCCTTTACATCCAGAAATTCGACGCATCTGGAAATTTGTTGTGGACACAGACATTGCCCGCTGACATCTCTTACGATGGCTTTGATCCGCAACTGGCGATGGACGCAGCTGGATCAGTCGTGATCGCGCAGACAACTGGGAATCCTTCACTCAACGAAGATGTTCAAGTTATCCGTTTCGATGCACTGACCGGCGCAAAAGCATTCGACGTGAAATACGGAGGCGCAAACACCGTTGAAAATCTTGCAACTTTGTCTTGCGATCCGGGTGGCGCCATCTACATGTCGTATTTCTCTGGGTCGCAGAACCTAGTTAGATTCGGACCAAACGGAGCCGTGCTGTGGGCCAAACCGTTCACCGGATCGCCAACACTCTTCGACGGGCAGGGCAACTTCTACACTACAACGGCACCCAACAAAGTGCCGACCTTGACCAAATATGATTCTGGCGGAAACGTTCTTTGGAGCGTGACGAATAATATGCCGCCATATCCCATTCGCGGCGCCGCGGTGGGCCCCAATGGCGACATCCTTGTGCAAAGCGGATCGCCAGTTACGCTCGTGAAGTTTTCATCAGCCGGCATCTACCAATGGACCAGCCAAGGTGTATATCAAGCTCAATCGATCAGCTTTGACTCGATCAACAACATCTATTTATTTGGAAACGGAGCCGGATACACGCATGCGGTCAGTAAGTTTTCTTCGGCGGGCGTGTTTGCTTGGTCGAAGTCCGAACCATTTGATTCGTTCCACGTTGGCAACGGGATATTCGGTTCGGTCAACGATGCCGGCACATCGATGCTCCTCTATCCAACCTATGGTGGAACTCAAACATGGATTGATTTCCATGCGAGCATCTATAACACTTCCGGAAACTTGGTGACGGCAAATGATTACGACTTCCAAAAGCCGACCGATTACTGTTTGCACTCTGAAATGGATACAGCCGGCTACATCTATGTTGGAGTCGATTCTTGTCCCTACGGAACACGCGGAGATCTGGACACATACGGCATCGAGAAGATCAATGGCAGCACAGGGAGTGTTCCGTGGAGTCGCAATTTGCCGTATCTCGGCGACTATGTGTCCCTTGTCGGTCCCGTTGTGTATCCAGGCAATGGTGCGTTGATCGCGCAGGATCAAAACGGCGGCTTTTATCTCTATCACTACGACAACAACGGCAACGTCGCGTGGACTTATCATGATTCGGGTGCATCACATCAGCTAGAAGATATCAAGGTCAGCGCCGATGGCGGCATCTACTTGTCGATGCGGGTTGTCAATTTGCCGATAGAGGACGAAGTCTTGGCAGTATCGAAACTTGACCCCGCTGGAAATTTGTTGTGGACGACATCGCGCCCAGGATTGATCAACGATTTTTATCCGCTACGCATGGCCGTGGATACCGCACATGGCGGAGTCTATGTTATCTGCACAGCGCTCGACTACGACACGTATCTCTCGACACCAGCGCTCGCGCGGTTTGAATCAAATGGAACTCTATCGTGGAGCCATTCTGTCGATCACTCCGGCTCCAACGATCTTGCTCTTAATGTCGTAAGCGATACAGCAGGGAATGCGTACCTCATGACGGCGGAGGAGAATACGGGCGTCCAGAACGCTCTTCACATGATTGATCCGAGCGGTAATGAGTTGTGGAACGATACGCAGAGCTTCTATGGGTTACGCGGTGCCCTTGCTATAGACATTCTGAACAACGTTTTTATGATTGGAGAGGGCAACTCCAATGACGTCATTGCCAAATACAACTCGTCGGGCCTGGTGTGGTCAAAGTTCATTCCAGCTAATTTCTATGTCCCCGCGCTGAGCGTTGTGCCGGACAATACGGGAGGCGTTTTTGGAAGCTTTCCCGCAACGGTAAACCCAAACACAGACCTTGACTACGGAATTGTCCGCATCGCGCCAAATGGCGAATTGGCGTGGCCCACGTCGGGCGGCCAATTCCAGAACGGGGTTATCGTTCACGACGAAAGTGGTTTGGCAAACAGCCCTGGACAGCTTTTCGTGGATGCGGCGGGCAATCTACTTTTGACGGGCACCGCGTTTGGTCCTTCGGGAATTCAGGGTGTGAACCTTCTGAAGTTCAATGCCCGGAATTCTCTATACGCGACAGAATCTGTTCCGACAGCGATGACCGCCGGACAGACTTACGCGGTTTCTACTTCTTTTCAAAATATTGGATTTGAGAATTGGACTTCGCCGAATTACAAGCTTAATATCTTGAGCGGCTCGACGTGGGGGGTGTCCAGCACTCAGCTATCGAATGGAGAGGTGGTCGCGCCCGGAGCGATTCGAAAGTTCAGCTTTAACATCTATGCGCCAACGACTCCGGGGACGTACACATTCCAATCGAAGATGTATTTGAATGCGACGAGTTTCGGCTCGCTCTCGCCTCTCGTGTCCGTGAATGTGTCTCTAGCGGCCGACGCTTCCCGTTATGTGTCACAAACGGAGCCAGCATCGGTGAAGGCGGGAAGCACGTTTACAGTCAAGGTCGACATGCGCAATGTGGGTTCGAACAATTGGACGCAAGGAGGCGGATACGTCCTGGCGCCCGCGTCCGGATATCCGACTTGGAATGTGACGACGGTTCCTCTGGGTGTGGCTGATTCTATCGGCAAGGGCTCAGATAAGGTGTTTACGTTTTCGGCCACCGCCCCGCCCACGCCGGGCACCTACAACATCCGGTTCCAGATGAAGAAGGGTTCAACCTTCTTTGGGGACAGGACGACGGTCAAGTCGATTGTGGTCACGCCCTAGTCTGTGGGTTGTAGTTTGTAGATTGTAGTTTGTGCATTGAAGCGGCAATCCACAAACTACAAACAACCATCCACAATCTACAATAAGAAATGGCCCGAATCATCGTCCCTGAAGCCGAAGCGCTGCTCGATCAAGAGATCCCCGTCCTCGACAAGGGATTCGTGCGGCTCGTCGACTATCTAGGCGGCGATAGCCGGATCGTGCAAGCAGCGCGAGTCAGCTATGGCGCGGGGACGAAATCGTACCGGCAGGATCGTGGTCTCATCCACTATCTGCTGCGTAATTGGCACACGTCGCCCTTCGAGCAGGTGCAGTTAACGTTCCACACGAAGATGCCGATCTTTGTAGCACGGCAGTGGGTGCGACATCGAACCGCACGGCTAAATGAGATTTCCGGACGGTACTCGGTGATGAAAGATGAGTTCTATCTGCCTGAACCTGATCAAGTTCGTTTTCAAAGCGAATCGAACAAGCAGGCGCGGTCTGATGAAGCATTGCCATTCGACGAAGCAATGCGAATCATCGAGATGATGGAAGAAGAGCAGAAGGCGGTCTATTCGAATTACACGGCGATGATTGAGAAAGGCGTCGCCCGCGAGTTGGCTCGCTCCAATCTTCCTCTGAGTTTGTACACGGAATGGTATTGGCAGATCGATCTGCACAATCTGTTTTCATTTTTGGAATTGCGGATGGATGCCCACGCGCAATATGAGATCCGCGTCTTTGCGGAAGCGATGGCAAAGTGCGCGAAGGCGGTAGCGCCGATGGCGTACGAGGCGTTTGAGGAGCACCGGCTTGGATCGGTCTCTTTCTCTCGTGCGGAATGCGAAGCGCTTGCAACGATCTTGAAGGGCGGCGCGCATTCGCTTGAGGGCCGCGCAGCTGCTCAGTTTGATGCGAAGTTCGCGAAGCTGAAGGCGGCGAAGCCGGCCGAAGCTCCGGAAGAGTTAACTCCGCCCGAGCCTAGCGCTTCCGCACGCTAGGCTCGGAAATTTTTCCCCTTTACTGACGTTGGCCGGTAACTATCGGCGGCACCCCAAATCCTGAAGACAGCAGGTTGCCTAGGTCGCCGATCGTTGGATACATCGCATTCTGTGCATAGATCACGCTCGTTTGCGAAACGGCGTCTCGACCTGCGGTCCGGCTAAACCATCCGATAATCGGAATCTCAGAAAGCGGATAAATGCTGTTCAGGAACGGAATTCCTCCCCACCGTTTCTCGGGCAAGCCAAGTTTGGTGTTTGTTTCAAATCGAGTCAGCTCGCGAAGTTCCATGTTGGAGATTTGCACCATCATGCTCGCGGTGTGACTGTCGACTCTTGGCAGCGCGGGATTTGTACCATCCGAATCAAGCACGTTCGTGTTCTTAACGTGATCGAATTGAAAGTGCAAGGCTTGACCAGTTGGATCGAAGATCGGGGTCACCTTGAAGTCCGCGCCCGAAGTAACTGCATAGTATTCGGAGGCTGGCTCCTGGTCAAATCCTTTGAGCTTCTGCAAAATCCCACTAGCGTTTGCACCTTTTGCAGCCGTGAACAAATCGCCAAGCATCAGTGCTTGATCAACCAGGTGCTCCTGCCCAGCAAGATCCAGCTCCGCGGAGGCGTTACCCTCAACTCTCGCCGCGTACCGGTTTGTCGCAATGAGAGAAATCCGGTCGACCTTGCCAACGCTGATTGCACGTTCATTGAGCGACGACTTCACCTGCTCCAATGCAGGCAGAACGAATTGGGTCTGCAGATCATCCTCAAAAGCGATCATGATGCGCTTGAGCATTTCGTCGGCTGCCGCTATTCGCGCGTTAGCCTGATCTGTTGGATAAGCGGCGCGAAATGGACGCATCGCTCTCACGGCAAATTGATCTTGGGCCAACTCTATTGTTTCTGCAGCGGCTTGCCTTTTGGCCATATCAGGTGACTTACCTGCAGGCGCTTGAGAAAGCTCGATCTCGCCAAGCGCTCGGGCGTCAGGTACAAGGTCTTCGTATGCCTGTACGTCAATTCCAAACGCTTCGCGAAGCCAAAGAAGGGAAGGCGCCAAATAGGCCATGGACTCCGTAACACCAAGATCTCGGCTTACTCGTTGCGCTTGATCGGATGTCCATTTAGTCTGTCCCAGGACTTTCCAATCATTAGAGTCTTTGTCCGGGCTGACCTCGGGATGCTGTGCATTCTTGAACAGATTGTCGCACCAGACCCTTGGTCGAGAATCAGGTTCATTTGTTTTGCCATCGTGGAAACAATTCGATTCACCCAATGCGCGGATATATCCAACTGAAGTGTTAGGCATCAGGTCCTGAAAGTTTGCATAGATACGGGCAATGCTGGGAACTTGTTCGATAAAACGATTCAATGCACTTCGTTGCAAAGCGCGAGTCATTTCGAGTTGATACGCGTTGATCCCTGCGCCACTGCTCATGCCAAGTTCATGCATGAACTGACTCGGTTTCCACTTGGGACAAACGTTCGCCAATTTAGCGATAAAGATCTTGTCGACGGCGTCCCTGTTGCTTTTGGTTCCGAGAACATAAACAATTACAGCCTCACCTAGGGTTGTGATTGCAGCGGGATCGGGAAGCGTCCATCGCGTGAAGTAGTAGTAGTTCGGATAACTCTCAACTTGACCCTGATTCAAGCCCAAGTCTTCAGCGACTTCGGGATCGTAGAAAAAGCTTCTTGCAAGGCGGCCCCCATCCAGGCTTTGAGCTAAAGCCGGGTGAAGCGCTTCAACTGTGGAAACTTGCTGAGCAACAGAATCTCGGAAGCAGGCTGAAATCAGCGACATGCGTTCTCTCGCCTCAGTGATTGGCTGCTCTATCTTCATAGACTTCGAGGCAAGAGCGTTCCTACCCTTGTTGCCGATCAGATTGAGCTCGAGTGTCCACAACGTGATCCGAGCTTGGGGCGTCGGCGTATCGAATTTCGCAATAATTTCTCGCACGACCTTCACGTCCGCGGAAGCGCCCCTGAGAAACAACGAATGGCTATCCGGATAGACATTAATCTCGACTCGCTGAACGGGGTCTTTACTGGTCGGAGTTGCAACTGCCCTCCATAGTTTTAGCTTTTGGCGGTCAAGTTCGAATGCAGACAACCTATCTGCTGCTGCGAGTTGCGCTTTTGCGCGTGCCTCACGAAGCGCCATTGCCTGCGTAGAGACGTTATTTGCCGCATTGGACAGTGCAGTCTGCGCCGTTGACAACGCGGTTTCGGCGGCCCCCCGTTGGCGGGTTGCTCGATCAAGGTCTTCTTGCGCTTCAATGTGCGTCTGGACTTTAAGTTTGTACCGATAGTTGATTTCGATTTGTCGCGCCACCGCTTGATCGTAATCCGCATGCCGTGCGACTTGCAGACGTTGCCACCTTCGTAGTTCCGCGAGCCGGGTTCTCTTTTCACCTTCGGTTTCCGTGGTGGCAGGCGGAGTTGGGTGGGCAACCTTGAGGTTTGTAACTTTATCATCCGCCTCTTGATAAAGTGTTGTCGCACGTTCCACAGTCAAGCGGACTGCCTGTACCTGAGGGTCCATGGCTTCGACAGCGTGATTTGCTGCAAGCTCGACTCTCTTTGCCGCCCGCTCGGCTGTCAAGGTTTGCTGCACTGATGCCTTCGCATCAATAACTGCTTGGTTCTTCCGCTGCAAAGCGTTGAGCGCATCGATATGGTTGCCTAGCGCGGTCTCGAGAGGTGGCAACGCGGTTGCTGAAGAACTGCTACTTTGGGAAGCTTGACTTGAAGCCAGCGGATTGCCATTTTCGTCGATATACGACCCTGAGGAATTTAATGTCTCGGCTAACACTATGGGGTTCGGGAAATAGTAAAGGTTAACGACCTGCTGTACGTAGTCTGAGACCGGAACCTGCGGTGTGGTTGGGCGAGCTCGAACCGATGAAGCTGAGGGCGTGGCGGCCGGCTTTGTGACGAGCTTCGACACTTTTCCTTGAATCCCATTATTAACAAGCAAGTGCGAAGCGAAAACAGCTATCGGAACTATAAACACATCAGTATTATAACGTTAGTACTCACGACTGTCAACCGGCATACGGTCTCTACTTGCAGCAGGCGGCTAGCGACTGCTCAAACAGATATTCAGGCGCGAAGCCGAAAAGCTTCTTGCAGGCGTCCCGCGTGGGATCGTTGGAGAACAAGAGCACGAAGTATTGAATCACGGAAGAAGGATCGTGATACGTGAGAAGATCGCGAAAGGCTTTGATCCCTCCTTTCTCAATCAGATATTTGCCAATCAAAACCGCCTGATCTAATGAGTAAAGCGCACTCTGGACAGGATTCTCATCTGCATCGAGACCTTTGAGGCGACGGGACAATTGGCCCGGCTCGCGCCAGCGAACACCGCCCGAACAAAACCCATATCGAACCTCATTACTGACGACGATATCGGACAAAGCCTCTGAGGCAGCGATCAGCCACGCCGGCGCTGCGGATGCCGAGAGAATTGCCGCGGCATGGCACGCGCCGATCATTTGAATTTGCACTCCAAGGCGCAACTCATCTTGCGCTGCAATCGCGGGAAGACAATACTTCGCGTACGGTTTCTTGAGCGTCACATATCCGGTTGGATCGAGATGCGATGGTAACACCACGCCCTCATCCAGCAAGGTAATCAGCGTGTCAACGCCAACGCGTAATCCAATCTTCGCCCACACTTGTCGAATTGCCTTCTCGGCAATTTCTCCAATGGTGGGGGCGGTCAACGATTGTTGCGCGCTGATGACTTCGACTTCTAGCCAATCATTGATTCGCGTAATGGAACTTGCCGATGAAGTTCTCGCTTCCGCATCCAAGATTTGGAGGTTCTCGGCAAACTCGGCGCGATCTCCCGCACCGACCGAAGACGCTACTTCGTACGCCTCCGCAACTTGATCCTGGTGGTACAGCCGAATCGCTGCCGTCCACTGCGGTCTCTGCATCGCGCGTCCGGCGTTCCAAAGCACCTGGGGCGCGATATCTCTTTGGGCAGCTGCGTTATCTGACCCCGCACCGATCTTTAGCAGCATCGCTCAAGGATACGAGATTGGCTGTCGTGCTCACAGGCATATCGGCACGACCCAGGATGGGGAGCGAACGGACCAAGGACCTGCAGCTTCGCCTAGCACAGCTACCATGTCTATATGGCCTCGATCGCAAGAGAGAAGCAGCGGAACATTCGCTCGAGAAGCACGAGGCACGCAAGACTCGCGGAGTGGGTCTATCCGGCAAACCTCTACATGCCGGTCCATCGCCATGCCACTGCGCACCTCTCCATCGTATTGAGTGGCGCATTCGAAGAGAAACAAGGATCAAAGGTATTCGAAGCGGCCCCAGGCACGGTACTGTTTCGTCCGAGGAACAGCGAACACGCCGTCCGATTTGGTTCTATTCGAACACACATTCTCAGTGTGCATTTGACCAATGTCGTCAGCGATTACGCGACTCAACTCAAAGTGCCTCTTCAGAAGACGGCGGACCTAACGGGCACAAGATCTAACTGGATCGCGGCACGACTCTACGACGAATTCCGACGCAAAGACTCGGCGTCGGAGTTAGCAGTCGACGCTCTCATTTTGGATCTCCTCGTTGAGTTGGACCGGAACGGCCGTGAGCCAGATGCGGCGGCGCCAATGAAGAGAATCGAAGAACTACTTCGCGAAGACTTCCAAACAAAGCCGCGTCTTGAGCAGCTGGCGAAATCGGTTGGAATGCATCCTGCTTCTTTGTCACGCGCATTTCGCAGAACACATGGGTGCACCGTCGGAGTTTACTTTCGGCGTCTGCGCCTTAAGCGAGCAACTGAACTGCTCGCAAAGTCAAACATGACGCTCGCAGAGATCGCAAGAGAACTTGGATTTGCAGATCAATCTCACTTTTCACGAACGTTCAAATCGGAGACGGGCTTTAACCCAAAACTGTGCCAAAGAGCCCATCGTGAGGGCTAATTCTGTTCAAATGCTTATTTTGTTCTAGGTGCACTAAAGCCCTTGGGGCATGATCACGGTGTGAAAGCCCTCGCACTCACTCTCCTGTCCTCTGCGGTTTTTGCATCCGCTGAAGTTCACACCCCGATGGTGATTTGGGACGTTGCGGCGAACAAAGACGAGGTTGTCTTCGCATGGTCCGGGCAACTATGGACTGTTCCTCCAAGCGGCGGCGTTGCTCACCGCATGTTCAATGAGAATGCGGAGTTTCGCAAGCCCTGCTTCAATGCGGACGGCAGCAAGTTAGCCTTCTGTCGGGTTGACGGCGGAGAGATCGACGTTTACGAGATGAACGCGAACGGTGGCACGCCGCAGCAAGTTACGGATCATCCAAAGAGCGATATCGTGCAGGGATGGACGCCTGACGGGGCAATCCTTTTCACGAGCGGACGGGAGCGTGACGCCTCCTATGAACTCTATCAGCGCAAAGAGGGAGACGCGCTCGACTATCGATATCCGATTCCTGCCGTGAGCGAAGCCTCGATGTCTCCCGATGGCAACCGCATCGCGTATGTGCCGTACACATTCTTTGGCACTCTCGTTTCGCGTCGCGCTTATCGAGGCGGAGCGACCGCGATCATCCATGTCTTGGATACGAAGACGCTCAAGACGGCTGCGGTCACCAAGGGAGATCACAACTCCGTGTTTCCGATGTGGGCCGGGGACCAAATCTACTACCTGTCCGACTCGAAGGGCAGCTTCAATCTCGCCGTTTATGATCTCCGCGCAAAGACTTCGCGAGAGTTGACAAGTTATGTCACGAAGGGAATAACAACGGCGTCATACAGCTCCGGTCGAATCGCTTACGTTCGCGATGGTCGGATCTTTCTTTACGACTTGTCATCCAGCACGCCTCGAGAGGTGCCTATCACGATTCCCGATGACGAACTAAAGACGCCGGTCGATGAGCGCACGCCGCGAGACGTGAGCATTGCTCCTTACCTTCAATGGGCGACGGTCACCAACGATGGGAAAGCCGCGTTGTTGGAAGCACGAGGCGATATTTGGATCAAGCCTGCAGAAGGCGCGGCTGTAAATCTGACAAAGACCGCTGGAGTAGCAGAGCGCCTTCCGTCAATGTCACCGGATGGCTCGACCATTGCCTATTTCAGCGATGCGAGCGGAGATTATCAGCTGGCGCTACGAAACATGTCGACAGGCAACGTCAAGACGATTGCGATCGAAGCGAAGCCAACTTACTATCGAGAGTTGACGTGGTCACACGATAGCAAGCAAGTCGCGTTCTCAGATTTGCGTCTTGGGTTGTGGGTCGCCGACGTGAATGCGGGCACCGTCCGTAAGGTGGATTCGTCGCCTTACTTAGCGCAAGAGCTGTGGCATCCGACATGGGCGGGCACTCGACTCGTTTACTCCAAGGCGCAAACGAATAGTGTTCGCACAATCTGTGCGTGGGATTCCACAACGGGCAACATCCAGGTTCTCACCGACGGATACACGCCCGCCGAGCTTCCGACTGCGGTAAGCGCGACCGAAATTCGCTTCGTGGCCAACGCGTCGGGATTGCAAGCGCCGGCGAGAAATATTTGGGGTCTGCAGTCTTCTGTCATTCTCTCACCACTCGTTGCCGCACAACTTGGCGCTATCTCGTTGAGCGGCGGGATTCGGGTTTCGCCATTCGGAGCTCAACAGAGAGACATCGTCGATCTTAACGCGGGGAAGGACGGCGTTATCTTCGCCCAAATCCAGGACTACGGCGAAACCCCTGGTGCGTTTGATGGACCCTCACAATCCCTCTATAGAGTTAGCGCGGATGGGCGCAAATGGCAAAAGATGGCCACTTCCATCAATGGCTTCGAGATTTCCTCGGACGGCTCTACGTTGCTTGTTCTTGGAGGTCGTGGTCTCAAACTTCTTCCCGCCGACGCTCCCGCAATGGAAGGCGAAAATCAGAACGCCGGCGTTGACCTAAGCCTCCTCAATGACAAGATCACGATCGACCAAGCGAAGGAATGGCCGCAGCTCTATCGAGAGACGTTCCACATGATGCGGGATCGCTTCTACGATCCGAATCATCACGGCCAAGATGTCGACCAATTGGAGCGCCACTACGCGGAGTATTTGCCTAACATCACCCGCCGATCAGACCTCAACATTCTGCTAACGATGGCGTTTGGCGAGATCTCAATCAGCCACCTCCGCGTTGGTGGCGGAGACATGGGGCGACCGTTGGGATCGCCCAAGAGTGTCGGATTGTTGGGCGCCGATTGGGATGTCGATCACGGTCACTACCGAATCACCAAAATCTATCGGCAACACGACGTATTGATGACCTCCCCGTTGTTGCAGCCGATTCTGAGTGATGACATCAAGTCAGGCATGTATTTGATTCGAGTCGAAGATCAAGCTGTGACATCCGACAAGGGGCTTAATTCTTACTTCCTCGGCAAAGCGGGAAAGAAAGTTAAGTTGACGTTTAGTGAATCACCCGACGGCGCCAATCCAACCGAGACAACGGCAACCGCCGTTCCCGGGGAGAACAGCCTGCGCACACTTGCGTGGGTTGAGGAGAACAGCAAAAAGGTGGATGAATTGTCAGGAGGCAAGATCGGCTACGTCTACATCGCCGGATACGGTCTCGATGGATATCAGGATTTCATTCGCGCTCTCTATGCGGCGACGAACAAAGAAGGCTTGATCATCGACCAGCGGTTCAACGGAGGCGGCATCACATCGGACATGATGATCGATGCATTGAAGAAGACGCCGATCCTCGCATATGAATACCCGTATGGCAACGACTTCACGGTGCCCGAAGCGTACGTGAATGGGCCGAAGGTGTTGATCATCAATCAAGACAATGGATCGGCTGCAGAGACGTTTGCACTTATGTTCAAAGCCGCGAAAGTTGGCACCGTAGTCGGGACCCGAACTTTTGGCGCCGGTATCGGAGGCGGTCTTTCGGGCGTGCAGCTGATCGACGGCGGCAGCGTCACGATTCCTAACCGCGCGGGATACAACCCGATTACCGGTGAATGGGAAATAGAGAACGATGGCGTTCACCCGGATATTGAAGTTGAAAATTATCCCGCCGACTTTGCCGCCCATCGCGATCGGCAACTAGAAACTGCGGTCAAAGTTGCGATGGAGCAAGCGACAACTTGGAAGAAGATGCAAATCAAGCGGCCGAAGCCACCCGTTCATCCGGGTGGTCATGCCGGATAAGGCGATGCATCATCCGCTCATACGAGTGACGAGGTCGTCAGGCCAGAGAGGAAGACCGCCCAGTTGCTTGGCTGCCGCGTTGTAGGTGGGCAGGAGAAGGCGCGGGTCGAGATAGCAATTGAGGAGCTTCTTGCGACCGAATGCGCGCTCTATCGTCGTCGCCATGACCCAACCTGTCGTGTACCAAGGGCCGACCACCCCGTAGAACTCGGATGCTTTGGCGGATGCTTGGTCGTGATTCAACTTGCCATCAAGGACATCGTTGAAGAACGCGGCCAGTAACTCCATGTTCTCGGCGTTATCTGCAATTCCTTTCGTCCATGCGTCCTTCACGTCCTTTGTTGAGAACGCGTAGCCTTGTGCTGCATCACTGCCAGACGAGGCAAGAACAGCGAAACCTTCACCGAAACCTCGCAGCCACATTTGCGCTGTTTGGATGTTTTTGGGTTGCTTGTCGTACCAGGCGTTATATTCCTTAGAGGGACAAGTGCTTGCATAACCGATGTGATGAAATTCGTGAGCGATGGTCATAGCGAGATCTTCACTCGGTTGAGATGGGTCTAGGTAGAGCATAATCGCCGGGTCAGGTCCGTCCGATCCCCACACAAAACTGTTGTGTACTGGTTTGATGAGATAGCAAACGGTTGCGCTAATCTTGGACCCTTCGGGAAGATAAGAGAGCGATCTCTGTGCGCATGCGGCAACATCAACATTCTTCCACTTGTCGAGCGTTTCTTGATAATCCTTTTTCTGCTTAAGAGGATCATCGGAGAGCATAAATTTCTTGAAGGCGTCGTCGGTAAATGGTTCGCGACCGGGAAACATTTTCGCTATGCCGATCTCGCGATCTTTGAGCCGTTTATATCCTTCCGTCGCGAAGAGTTTGCTCCACTCTTCATCTTCGATCGATCTTCCGTCCTGTCGTTCTTGAAGGATTTGAAGCGCAACTTCGGATTCATCGGTGACGAGGCGCACTTTGATTGCGTCTTGGTGCAGGAGGATCGGAAGAAGAAGGGAAAGCATGCACTCGGTATTACGGTGTTGCCGGGCAGCCGTGTTTCACGATGGGACTTCCGGGCTCTTGGTTTCAGATCATCGCCTAGAAGGCGATGCTACTCGTCCTGACCAAGCGGCAAACGAGGCTGAACTCGCATCATCGCCTGGAGGCCGAAAACCTTGGAAGACGTCGGGGGCATACGGAAATGGAAGGTTGCGCCGCGTCCTTCGCCCTCGCTTTCGCCCCAAAGGGTTCCGCCGTGGCGCATGGCAATTCGCTGTGAAAGGGTGAGACCGATTCCGGTGCCGGTAAAGCGCGCGGAGGAATGAAGCTTCTGGAACGGCTTGTACATCATCTCCGAATACTTCATGTCGAAGCCGGCCCCATTGTCCTTAACGTAAAACGCTCCGTCGCGCTCGGCGATTTCGATGAACGCACTCTGTGTTTGGCTCGTGAATTTCCACGCGTTGGAAAGAAGGTTTGTGACCATCAGGCGAAGCAATCGCGGATCGGCCATGACTTCCATTCCTTCCGCCACGCGCACTTCAACTTTTCGGGAAGTATCACTCTCTTTGAAATCGGTTACCACTGCTTTCACGAGAGCAGTCAGATCAACTAACTCAGGATGCACTTCAACACGGCTGACTCGCACCATGCCGAGCAAGCTGTCTAACAAATCGGCGAGGGTTACGCTTGCGCGCTGAACTCTTCGTAGATAGTCGAGACCGAGGTCGTCCAGCTTTTCGCCGTATTCGTTTTCAATCGCCTTGCTGAAACCGTTAATGCTTCTTAACGGTGTTCTTAAATCGTGAGAAACGGCGTAACAGAATTCTTCGAGCTCTTGTCGCGCGAGTTGCAGTTCTTTCTCGCGGAGGTTAACTTGCTCACTAAGTTCTTCAGTGCGATCGAACGCTCCGAGCTCTGCGCGTTTGCGATCGTCGATGTCGAGAAGGAGGCCGATAACGCGGAAGGGGTGGCCCTTTTTGTCGCGCATCGCTCTTCCGCAGCAATGCACCCAGCGAAAGGAACCGTCGGACTGGCGGGCGCGCAAGTCAATTCCGAAGCGGTCCCCTCGCTCTAGGTGCCGGATGAACGCCGATCGGACGGCCATAACGTCCGAAGGGTGGATGCGGTCGGCGGTCCGGGCAAACGAAGCCGGCGCATCTTTAACCTCGACTCCAAACATGGAGCAGGCATAGGCGTTCCAGGTGACGATATCGGTTACAGGATCCCAATCCCACGTTCCAAGCTGGGTGGATTCGATGATGAGGTTCAACCGCTCGGCATGGGCCAAGAGGTCAGAGTAAGAGACTTTTGAACCTAATTCGCCTCGAAGAGCAGCCAACTCGGCTCGTAGCCGGCGGTTCTCTTCTACCAATTCGCGATTAGCATCGCGAAGCTCCTGTTCGATAATTTCAGTGATGGCCATTGGGGCGGGGAGGTGTACATTCAGTATCTCTTCGCCCTGGTCCGCGCGTGGAGAGTAAACAAGCGGATGTTTTAGCAAGGGTTACTTACGCTGGTGAAATGCGCGAAACCGGGCGCAAAATTTCGCTACGCAATTTTGCCTGCCGCTTGGTCACAGAGGTCAGGGGCCATCTCGTGTTAGAACCAGTTGGTCTAAATGAGCGGTAACAGAAGGATCCACAACGGTCGATTCTAGACGAACGTAGACCCTACCTTCAGGGTCAACAAATCGATCGAAATCTGGGATGTCGATCGTTGTTGTGAGCATTCCCGACGGAAAAGCTTGATTATTGATTACTCTGTAGACACCGTAGCCTATGCTCCAGTCAAGAAGAGAAATGGTTTCGTATTCAAATCCCCTGAACGATCCCGTGTAGCGTCGCGTAATCTTCAGGTGCATTGTGCCTGAAGGGATGACCCTCCCAAACGTGCCTTCTAGGGATATGAAACCTGCGCTTGGATGTATCTCAACGAAGGAGTCATCAATGGCCACGGCCTTAGGGAAGCTCCCGACGATCGAGTTACCCGGATTGGATGCTTCTAGAAGTGGAAATTCGTAGCCATGCCCGGCGGGCTGCGGAATGGACTCGGCAAGTTTCTTGTCGACAATTACGTCGATGGGATCGATGCCATCCACGTTATAGAAATCAATGTAATTTCGCCCACGACCAAGGATTGGCAGACGCCGGGTGCCCTTCCGCAATTCGACTTTTGCGTCCTTCTCAAATCCGCGTCCCATGATGCGCGCCATTATTCGAGATTTGTTTGACGGCGGCTCTCCGCCGACCGGGCTCATGTATCGCACCGCGGCCTCTTTCCTCGGCGCGGGCTTGCCCACAATCGCTCTCAGTGCGGCTTCAGCGTTAACGAAGCCATAATTGGAAATCTCACCAAAAGGCGGCTCATTCATGGTCGTGGCCGTGTCTTCGATAGCACTCCTAATTTGCTCGGCAGTTGCGGTTGGTTTAGCGCTCCATAAGAGCGCAGCTGTTCCCGAGACATTGGGGCAAGAAAGACTCGTTCCGCTTGCGAAACCGTAACCGAACCAATAGATCGCCAAGACTGTTTTCCCCGGTGCGGAGACGTCTACCCAACATCCATAGTTTGAGAAGCTAGCCTTCTGGACGGTTGCGCCAAACTCCGCCACAGCCGCTACCGATAAGACCTCGTCGTAAGCAGCCGGATAATGCGGAAGAACGCTGCCTGAATTTCCGGCGGAAGCGACAGGAAGTACGCCTTTACTTACTGCGTAGCGAATTGCATCACGCTCAGCCACCGAAACATTGTCAGACCCGAAGCTGCATGAAAAAATCTTTGCGCCGTTATCGGCGGAATAAATGTATGCAGGTAACAAAGCTGACTCAAAGATGTCTCCTGACCAGAGACCGGCTTTCACGCACATGATTCGCGCCATTGGCGCTACGCCTGTCATGCCGATCCCATTGTTGTGTGTGGCTGCAATCACTGAAGAAGTTATCGTGCCGTGGCCGTTATCGTCGGTCGGGTCTGAATCGTCGTTTGCGAAGTCGTAGCCGTGCACGTCATCGACGTAACCGTTTCCATCATCGTCGATCCCGTTGTTTGGAATCTCTCCCGGGTTAGTCCATAGATTGTTCTCTAAATCCGGATGGGTCATATCGACGCCTGAATCGATATCGGCAACGACGATTGGAGTGGAGCCTTTGCTTATGTCCCATGCTTCTGGAACGTGCATTGCTGGCAAGCTCCATTGATTTGGAAACTCGGGATCGTTCGGGATCTCCGTCAGCTTTGCAACGCGATCGAACTCGACCGCCTCGACGCCCCTTTCCCGTTGGAGCATCGCTTTCGTGGCTTGCAATTTTCCTTCAGGCACCCGAACAACTACGTAGTTGATCCGAGGAATCTCTTTGACGAAGGTGAATCGGGATTCGTGCTTAAGTCGCCCCTTTGCAACGGGATCAATTACCTTTACAAGCAAATTTCGCGGATTCACGAGCACTCCGTTGAGGTCGATCGGCTTAGCGCTAGCTGTTTGTTGAGCAATGGTAAAAGCAAGGAAAGAAATCATGAGTGTCGCGCGCCTACCAGACGCCGGAAATCAGGATAACCGAAAGCTTGGAACTGAGCAAGTGTGATGTTGCCAGGTACCCTTTTGGCTTCTCATGATCATCCTGATGCAGTTTGGGGCGACCCAGGCTCAAATTGATGCGGTCTGCGATGCCATACGACAGCATCAAGTCGAACCTCTGGTTTTGCCAGGAGAAGATCGCCTCGCGATCGGCATTCCTGCTGCGTTAAGTGCCGATCAGAAGGATCATATCGAGGCATCGCTCAACGCACTTGACGGCGTGAGCAAGATCACGCACACGAGCAGGCCCTATAAGCTCGCTTCGCTCGAGTTTCATCGCGCCAAAACAACGGTCGACGTTAAGGGCGTGAAGTTTGGTCCGGGCTACTTCGTAATCATCGGCGGACCATGCTCGATAGAATCCTACGAGCAGTTCTCGAATTCCGCTCGCCTCGTCAAGGCAGCGGGAGCAAAGGTCTTAAGAGGCGGCGCATTTAAGCCGAGAACGTCGCCTTATTCTTTTCAGGGCCTTGCGGAAGAGGGACTGAAGATCATGAAGCAGGTCGGCGAGGAAACAGGACTCGTTACTATCAGCGAAGTGATGAGCGGCGACATGGTTTCACTCGTCGCCCAATACGTCGACATCCTCCAAATCGGGGCGCGGTCGATGCAGAATTTCCCCCTCCTCATCGAGGCGGCAAAGAGCGGAAAGCCAATCTTCTTAAAACGATCTCCAAGTGCGACGATAGACGAGTTTTTGCTCGCCGCCGAATACTTGCTCAACTATGGAAACAAGAACGTGATTCTCTGCGAGCGCGGAATCGTGCCGCTCGATCGAAGCTACACCCGCAACACATTGGACTTGGCTTCGGTGCCGGTGCTCAAGGAGCACACACACCTGCCTATCGTTGTAGATCCCTCGCATGGAACCGGAGTTTCGAAATACGTGGGGCCGATGGCAAAGGCAGCGATGATGGCGGGAGCAGATGGATTGATGATCGAGATGCACCCGGATCCAGCTGCGGCTTTGAGCGATGGATCCCAGTCGCTTACACCCGAACAGTTTTCCTGCTTGATGGATGATCTGCGGACGTTGTCGGGCTATTGCGGACTGAAAATGTAGCTTGTGATTTGTAGTTTGTTGCTTGTAGTTTGTGGAGCTTCAAGCTACAACCCACAAACTACAAGCCACAGTTCGATTACTTGATGCGGAAATCAACGACGCCGGCAACTCCGACATCTTCAACGCGGTGAATGTTAGACACGCCCTCGCTGTCGATCGGAATCATTGCGCGAAGTTTGACTTCTCGTCCAAACAAATCTTGATCAAGTTGCGCGACCGCCTTAACGCCTTCAACCTTAGATTTCGGACCAATAACCTGCGCTGCGCCGATTGCTCTTCGGCTTCCAACGCTGATGATGGGGACCACCTTTGTCCATGACGTTGAGGTGTTCGTGTGGTCAGCCAACTTGTTCATGGCCTTGTTGATGTCCGGGCCGAACTTCTGCACGGCCGCGCCAATACCGACGACCTTGATGATTTGACCGACTTGGGTAGCGCCAATTGCGGCGACGCCAAGAGTCGCAGCAGCAATGATAAGAGCTTTCTTTCTATTCATTTGTATGTTTTCCTTCCCCCATCCTATGGACGGTCGGTGCTTCAAAAGGTTATGTAATGTAGGTCTACAAAGACAAGGGTCCCGGCCATTTTGCATAGCCGGGACCCTTAGATTTTTCAGCTTGCGTTAGCTTAGAACTTGACGCTGAGCTGGGTTGTGATCAAGCCACCCTTGGCTCTGTTCTGTCCAGGATTGTTGAACGTTCCGAACGGAAGTGCAAATCCAGGAAGCTGCAGTGCCTTGTAGTCGCTGACCTGCCAGAGGAACTTCAACTTGGCGTTGTCGCTAAGCGACCAGCCGAAGCCGAGGTTGTACCAGCGCTCAGTTGCCTTACCGTCTGATCCCAGCGGGACCATCGGGTTGGTGGAGTCAAGATCCCAGCGAACATCTTCCACGCCGAGGGCGAGGTCGTAGTTCGAGGACATCTTGTACTCGATGCCAACCGTGTATCGGTTTAGCTTGTCGTCGTGGCTGAGGATCGAGTTATCGGTCTCTCGGCCGCGATAGCCTTCTGCTGTACCCACGAGGCGCATATCGTCGCTGAGGTTGAAGTGGGCCTTGCCCATGATTCCCTCGATGTCGACGGGGTTCCACCACATACCGATGCGGCCCCAGTCGCCAGGTGCGGCGAACAGAGGATCGATCGATCGGTACTCAACGTTGGCGCCCCAGCGTCCGGAATCAAGGCCGACATTTGCATACCATGCCTTGTTGTCATCCTTCACTCGGTCGTCGCCGTTGTACTGCAGATTGGACTGCGAGTAGCCTGCGTTCACGAGGAAGTTGCCGAAGCTGAAGTGTGCATCGCCGCCGAAGACGGTGGTGCGGTTAGCAACGCCGGAGCCTGCTGCGATCGTGTTGTTGCTGTCCAGCCAGAGGTAGGCGAGGTTCAACGAACCGCTCTTCATAAGCGGAAGGCTGAAGGTCGCGCCGAGCATCTGGTCGATCGGAAGGTCACCATAGTTGATGCCCAACGGTCGTGACAGACCAGGGAACACGTTTGTGATGCTGGTTCGGCCTGCGAGCATCGGCTGAAGCTCGACTGCACCCACCGAGGTGTTGCTAGCCGGGTTGTTGCCGAAGAACTGAGCTGCCGGGCTCGTGGTTCGACCTGCGGTGATGCCGAGTTTGGCATTGCCGAAGCTGAAACCGAGCATAGCGCCATCAATGCTCCACTCGCCGTTGTCCCATCGATCGTTTGAGAAGTATGGGGTTACGTCGGCTCGCTGCATGATCCAGGGGCTGACCTTATAGCCGAAGCGACCCGCTTCGACGCCAAAGCCAAGACCATAAACGCTGGTGTCGAACGACACGGAAGCGTTCTGGATGTAGACATCCTCATTTGCTTCGCCGAAAGCAGAGCCGGTCGCACCGAAGGACTGGTTGCCCATGCCCATTCCGTTGACGCCGCTGATTTCAGGATTGAGGAAGCCCGAATCATTGAGCATGTTGCCAATGACAGTCGTGAGCATGAACTTAGGACCAGCTTTCTTCTTAGGGGAAGAGAGCGTGATCGCTGCTTCGTGCATCACGGTGTTGTCGCGGGTAAAGCCCACGTTCTGACCCGAATAGTCTGCTCGACCAACGCCGGTGGGTCGGCCATCAACGGTTACGCCAAAGCGTCCGCCGCCGCCGTCATCGCCGTAGCCGCCGACCATGACCCAGTCCATGCCGCCGCTGATGTCGACAGGAAGTCTGTTCTCGAGATCGGTAACTCGATCTGCGAGATCAGCAAGATCCTTCTTCATCTGCTGGACATCGACGCCGAGAGAAGCAAGCTCCTTCTCGAACGTGTCGGCCATTTTCTTGAGATCAGAAATATCCTGACCCTGCGCGTTCACCTGGTTCTGGAGTGCTTCCAGCGCCGAGCGAAGGTTCTGCAGATCGCTCTGCGAGGCCGTGTTCTTCATCTGGTCCTGAATAGCAGCCATTTGGCTGTTCAGGTTGTCGATCATGTTGCGGAGGTGGGTGTATGTTGCGTGGATAGCAACTGCCATCTCGTATCGGGTAGCCGGTCGGTTACCTCGGAATAGTCCGTCCGGATAGCCAACCAGAAGACCCTCGGACTTCATGCGCTTAAGCGCGTCGAATGCCCAATGATTATCCGGAACGTCCGGGAAATTGTCCTGTGCGATCGCCGGGATAACCACGACGAGGCTCAGAACTGCGGTAAGCGCGTACTTAAAGGTTCGCGTCATTTTCCGTATTTGCTCCTTGCGATTAGATGTTTTTTTGATCGCAGGCGGCTTGGAGCTAGCGCGCTTAGCCTTTCTTGGAAGGCCCGAGTCCTCACAACTTTCCTTGAGTTCCCTATGAGATCCCAGTCCCCTTTCGGGCGGCGTCTGGCCGGTTAGCTTCCTGCAATCGGTTTGGCCCAGATGTTTTCTGTGCCAGCCTGGAGTATGACCAAAACGGCAGCACGCGGTAACCCTCAGCAGGTCAATTTTCAGCCGCAACCAGGTAATTTAGCTAGCCAAATGCTGGGTTTCTTGCGGTCCAAATGTTGCGTTTGAAGGCGGAATCTCTATTGTCTTGGGTCTGTAGCGGACCTTCGGGAGCCCGCTTAGCCAGTGGGGGACAACCCCAATGCAGCAAATGACGGGTTGATCCAGGCGAAAGGTGCGAGGCAATTTCGCTTTCTGTTTTCGACTGCGACTAGTGCCGCTTTGTCCGGGTACCCCTCGGGGACGTTACGGCTGCTTTCGCCGGTGGAACGTGATTGTATTTCACCTTCAGATACACCGTGAATTGGACGACCGGGTCGAGTACCACTGGATTGATCACCTGATCGAAAAGCTTCGCATCGAGGGGATTGAAGTAGTAAGTCTTGGCTCTGCGCGCATGTTCCACAATCCAATCTCGATTGTAGGGAAGTTGAACCTCCTCACCCTCCGCGGCTTGATAGGAGCCGTACATCTCGGTCGGTAAGTAGGTCTTGAATCTCTGCGCGATCACTTGACCTGGCAGCCCGACTTCTATTCCTAACGTTGCCTTGATTGATGCAGCCTTTTCCTTCACAATCGCCGCTGCCTTCTGCATGAGCATCGCTTCGACGGCACGGGTGTCGTGCACGATGTAGTCGACTTTGATCAAATCATAAATCTGTGCATCCGCCGCAACGGCGACGAGTTTGTCGATCATGTCACGGTCGCGAAAGTGAATCGAAATGTTCTTTTTCAGTTCGAAGCCGGCTAGCCGTTCTTTCGCGACGTTGTCCTTGACGTCGTATTGGTAGATGCGGTTTTGGATGATGAAGTCCACATACATCTCTTTTTGTGAGATGCCAAGCTTGCCAAGCGAAGTCCGAAAAGCTTTTAGAGTCGCATCAACTTTTGCATTGCAATCCGCGGGACTACTCCCCTCCTGAACGATGCCGAAAACCGCTACATATTCGTCAGCTTTGACGTTCGCGAGAACACTTGCCTCGAAATAGTTGCTTCCCGGAGGTGGAATGTCGAGCGGACTTAAGCCCCGACTATTAAGCTCGTCTTGGACTTTGCCGCCTTGAACGGTTGCTGCGCCTCCCGCAACTTGAGCGGCGGACAGAGCTCCAACAGCAACGAGCATCAAACAAGCAAATAGGTGCCTCATGGTTGCAGTTAGGACGAGCGCCCCGATTAGCACGTAACGTTAATGTCTGAAGTTGTGATGAGACCCAAATAGTGGGTGAGCTTGATCCCGGGTCGAATAAACTCCAGCCCCAATGATCGACCGTCAGCTGCTTCGCAAAGATCCGGAGGCTCTCAAGAAGGCCATTGCCCGCAAGGGCATCGATGCGCCCATTAATGAGGCCTTGCGGGTTGACGAAGAGTGGCGAAAGGTCAAAACGGACCTTGACGACGCCAACGCGGAGAGCAACCGCATCAGCAAGTCCATCGGCCAACTGATGGGTCAGGGCAAGAAGGAAGAGGCGGAAGAAGCGAAAGCGAAAGCGAAAGAATTTAAAGATCGCATTCCCGAGCTGGAAGAGAGAGCACGAGTTCTGGAGCAGCAACTAGAAGCTTTTGAATTAGAAATTCCAAACCCGCCCCACGAGTCCGTGCCGGACGGAATGACTCCCGAAGAAAACGTCGACATCCGCACCTGGGGCGAGAAGCCAAAGTTTGACAAAGATCCCAAGCCACATTGGGAGCTTGCCGAAGCGCTTAAGATGGTCGACTTCGAAAGAGGCGTGAAGATAGCCGGCAGCGGATTTATTCTCTACACCGGTTGGGGCGCAAGATTGCAGCGCGCGCTCTTTAACTACATGGCCGATCATCAGACCCTGACGCGCGGATATCGCGAGGTCTATCCGCCTTATATGGTGCTGCGCGAATGCCTGGTAGGCACCGGCAATCTTCCGAAGTTTGAAGATGATCTTTACAAGACCACGGACGGTATGTATTTGGTGCCGACGGCAGAAGTGCCTGTCACAAATATTTATCGCGATGAAATTCTGAATGCTGAAGATCTCACGATTAACTTAGCCGCATTCACGGGATGTTTCCGAAAGGAAGCAGGTGCGGCAGGAAAGGATACGCGCGGTTTGTTGCGCATTCACGAGTTCGACAAAGTGGAGCTAGTGAAGTTCTGCAAACCAGAAGACAGTTACAACGAATTAGAGAAACTAGTTGTCGACGCAGAAAGCGTTCTGCAATCACTCGGATTGCATTATCGCGTCATCGAGTTGTGCGCGGGCGACATGGGTTTCAAGGGCGCGAAAGCGTATGACCTTGAAGTTTGGAGTCCCGGCGTTGGTCGCTACTTGGAGATTTCCAGCTGTACAAACTTTGAAGCGTTTCAAGCGCGCCGCGCGAACATTCGATTTCGACGTGCAACGGGCGAGAAGCCAGAGCATGTGCACATTCTCAATGGCAGCGGCCTCGCATGCCCTCGGTTGTTTGCAGCGATTTTGGAGAGCTTCCAAAATCCTGATGGATCGTTCAATATTCCGGCCCCTCTGCAGCCATATGTGAGAGCGGAAAAAATCGGCTAACGCCTGTTTTCGGTTGCCGGTTGCCGATTGCCGGTTCCCCGGAATGTTGGTATCTTTTGCGATCAATGAAGTTCATTCCAGATCGCGTTGACGAGAGATCCCTCAAAGCTGCAACAAAGCGTTTGGCCCTCGAAGTTATCAAGATTGCCAATGGCCTGCCCCGATCAAAAACTGCAGACGTTCTTGGTAAACAATTGTTGAGGAGCGCGACGTCGGTAGCGGCAAATTATCGCGCCGCTTGTCGCGCAAGATCAGATGCAGAAATGCTGGCCAAGATGGGAACGGTCGAGGAAGAAGCAGATGAGACTTGCTTCTGGATTGAGTTGCTCACCGAATCCGGCACCTACAAGTCGGAAATGACAGGCGTGTTGCACTCGGAATTTAGTCGAATGACGGCGATTTCTGTCGCATCAAAAAAGACATTGCGAAACAAGATCGAAAAGCGCGGCAACATAGCGAGATAATTAACCGGAAACCGGCAATCGGCCTCCGGCAACCTAACGTGCCCATCATCTTTGCTAGGCTAGGTTGAACCTAAACTTGCCGACAATTTGCTCTGGTGGAGAGCAGAGGCTGATGCAACGGCTTGGGCAACATACGAGGGTTGATACCTCGACAACGGTGCGCGTCGACCCGCGTGTCGTACTCAGCAGCCAACTTCTGCAATTGAGCCAGGCAGAACTGCAGCAAGCCATTGAGACTGAGCTCAATGAGAATCCCGCCTTAGAAAGACTTCACGACGACGCAGAGCCTATTTCTGACGAATGCATCCTGAAGACGGTGGCACCACACGAATTGCGACCGTCGAGTGAAGATTTCGAATTCTATCGCAGCCTTCCGAACGATGACGAGTCACCCGATTGGGTCGATCTCGCGGCATCGCAAACATCCTTGAACGAGCACTTGCGCGCGCAAGTACTCCCCGCTCTTCCCGCCGCCTTAAGACGATTGGGCGAATACTTCGTCGAATGCGTTAACGACAAGGGATATATTCAGGTGGAGGTTGAGGAAGTCGCTCTCGCAACAAACTCTTCAATAGAAGAGGCGGAAGCGGTGTTGCGCGTTTTACAATCGTGCGAGCCAGCCGGTGTGGGCGCGCGAAATCTACGCGAGTGTTTGCTTCTTCAATTGCGTGACGCAGCAACGTACGAACACAAACTCGCAAGAAAGATTGTCCGCGAATGCATGGACGAGTTCGTAGCTCGCCGCACCTCGTTGATCTCTCGCAAGTTTCGAGTCCTTCCAGGAGTCGTTGAGAGCGCGTTTGATGTGATCCTTGCTCTAAACCCATTTCCTGGCGAAAACTTTGTCGTCTCGAATTCCTTTGTCGCAACTACGAAATCAGTTGGTGTCACAGCCGACCTGAAGATGTCGCGAACAGACCAGGGCTGGACCATCGAAGTTCTGGGGCCCGATCCTTCCGCTTTGCGAGTGAGTCGCTCCTACAATCGACGGCTTAAAGAATTAGACGTGATGCGCAACGCGCCGAAGGATGAGAAGCGTCACCTCGGCTCTCAGGTTCAGCGCGCAAGCGATTTCATTAGTTGCGTGGAGCAGCGCCGAATCACGATGCGAAAGATTGGCGAGTACCTCGTCCAATATCAACCCGGCTTCATTTCGACCGGTCAATATCAATTCCTGCAGCCGCTTACGCGCTGCAAGATGGCCAATGAAATCGGGATCCATGAGAGCACGGTCAGCCGCGCCACGATGGATAAGTTTGTGCAGATTGCAAACGGAGAAATCGTTGCTTTCGAAGTCTTCTTCAAGCCAGCGCTCCGCGTTCAGAAGATGATCGAGGAGATTTTGGCAACGGAAAATCCATCGAGCCCTCTCTCTGATGAGACAATCGCCAAGATGCTCGCGAAGAAAGGCGTTGTCGTCGCGCGGAGAACGGTGAACAAGTACCGCGACCGCACAAAGCTGTTGTCTTCAAGAAAGCGACGTAGCGCGTAAGTCCTATAGGACCCATACGTTCTATTTCTCCGACCGCAAACTCTCTCCATGGGACACGGTCCGTTCACATCCTGGGAAGAGGTCGAAGCACTCATCGAGGGCTTTGAAAATCAGACCTTGTTGGGCGAACACGACTGGACTCATCGAGATCACCTTTCAACCGCCGCCTACTACTGCGTCACCGACCCGGCATGTGCGGTCGAACGAATGAGGGCGGGAATTCAGGCATTGAACAAAGCACGGGGCGTGGAGACAACTCCCACGGGCGGATATCACGAGACATTGACCATCGCTTGGACCCGGATGATCGCGGGACACCTGCGGACGCTCGGCGACATTCCAAACGAAGAGAAGATCAATTCGGTTATTACCAACTTTGAAGACCGGAAAACGACATTGCGCTACTACACGCGAGACCGAATAATGAGTCTTGAGGCGCGTTACGGGTGGGTCGAGCCTGATCTCGAGCCGCTTCCGGAGATGCAGGATCCTACTTCGGCCCCCTGACCCCAAGCGCTGCGAACACTGACACCAAGGCGATGCTCGCCAAGCTGCCAAATCCAAGCGCGGCCACCGCAAAGGCAAAGCAAATGAAAATGGTTAACAACGCAGACATCGCATTCACCTTTAGCGCGAGATCGCTCTATACACGGTCGCGCCGAGAATAAACATCACGAGCGAGACCAGGAGGAACACTCCAAACAGGAATTTCGCGATCCCCGCCGCAGTTCCGGCTATGACTCCAAATCCAAAGACCGCCGCCACGAGGGCGATCACAAGAAATGTCGCGGCCCACTTCAACATTTCAATGCCCCAAAAGCCTTTTGGCTATTCATGTCGTAAGTGACCACGGAACTCGGGCAGCTGTTTGACCCGCGACGTCAGCAAAAGCACGTACACGCCGGCAGCTCAAAAACCGCTTCGCGTTGGGCATTAGGTCCCTGGGGTGCATCCTTGACTGCCGTTCGGATCGTTTGTTTGCAATTCGCGGGAGTTATGCAATGGTGCAAGTGAGAATCGAAATCGAATTCAACGTGGATTTGGTAGAGCAGGCGATGGTGCCTGGCGTGTATCAGGGAAAGGTGTTTCTGAACACGGCGATGGGGGAACGCCATTGGCTCTACAGCTTCTCTGGCACCGGCGACATTCAAAAGGCAAAGGATGTCGCCACCGAGTGGGTGAACGAGAACATGCTCGAGTTCCGCAACCCGAGCTGTCGTCCCCTGCGGTATCTGAAGGTGGCGGAGCAGTAACGGAGGGGTGTTGGGGTTTTAGGGTGTTAAGGTTTTGGGGCTCGGAAATGCAGCCCAACCCGAATACCGTAACACCCCAATACCGTAACACCGTAAAATCGACGCGATGTCCACCAACCGCTTCCGCCGCACGCGGGAAGACCATAGCCGCGAAACTGCGGAGGACTACGTCGAACTCATCAATGCGCTCATCGCCGAGCGTGGTGAAGCGCGGTCGGTGGATATGGCGGAGCGGCTTGGAATCAGCCACGTTGCCGTTTCAAAAACGATTCAGCGGCTGCAACGTGAGGGATTGGTGACCATGCAGCCGTATCGCAGCATCTTCCTGACCGATGAAGGGAAGAAGCTAGCGGCTAGTTCTCAGCAGCGACATGAACTCGTCCATGACTTTCTCGTCGCGCTGGGCGTGCCGGAGAACGTGGCCGAGCAGGACGTTGAGGGCATCGAGCACCACGTGAGCGAAGAAACGTTGCTTGCAATGAAAGAGTTTCTTTCTAAAGGATCGTAGCATCGCGCTCTGCGCGATGAAGACATCGCCTGAAAGGCGATGCAACTAGACTTCAACTATCGTAGGCAACACGAGCGGCCGCATTTTAGTGCGCTTGTGAATGTCCTTCTTCACCACATCTGTGACTAGGTGTCGAATCTTTCCCGCATCCTTGAGATCCTCGCGGCTCGTCGACCGCAAGTTATCCCACATCACATCGAATGCGTGGTCGAGAGTTCCGTCAGGAGCATAGAAGCCGCGTGCTTGAATAACCGGTTCTCCAACAACTTCGCCTTTGTCAACGTCCAGAACGAGACTTAGCACGATGATTCCGTCTCGCGCGATGTTGTTGCGGTCACGCAGAACGTCGTCGGTAACTCCCGGGGTTCCCCCTGTATCTACCAAGACACGGCCAAACGGAACGGGATCACCAAATGTCGCGCTCTTTTCATCGATATTCAGAGGAATGCCATCTACCAATGTGAAGATCCGATGGTCGGGGATTCCCATGGCGCGCGCCATCTCGTTGTAGAGATGCTGATGGCGGGGTTCGCCGTGAACCGGCGCGATATAGTACGGCTTCGTCAAGTTGATCATCATCTTCAACTCCTCGCGATAGGCATGGCCGCTTACATGGATTGGAGTTGGAGACTCATAAACAACATTTGCGCCTTGGCGGAAGAGGCGATTAATTGTTCGCCAAATCGCACCTTCGTTTCCGGGGATGGGCCGCGCGGAATAGATGAGGGTGTCACCCTGCTTGATCTGCAGACGACCATATTCGCCCTTCGACATCTGCACGAGCGCGGACATCGGCTCACCTTGGCTGCCCGTTGTCAGAATCGCAATTTCGCGATCGGGATAAAGTTTCAACTCGTCGAGTCGCACCAAAGTGTTCTTCGGCACCTTGATGTAATTCATTCGCTCGCAGATCTCGAGGTTCTGCTCCATGCGGCGACCCACTACCGCGACCTTTCTTCCCGTTTCCGCAGCCATGTCGAGCAATTGCTGCATGCGATGGATATTGCTCGCGAAAGTAGTCAATAACACGCGGCCAGGCGCGTTCAACATCACTTGGCGAATGCCTTTGCTCGCCTCGCGTTCGCTCGGTCCCCAGCCCGGTCGATCGACGTTCGTGGAATCGCTGAGGAGAACTACGACACCCTCTTCACCAATTTCTCCGATGCGCGTGATCTGCGCCAGCTTTCCGTCGACGGGAGTGAAATCAAACTTGAAATCGCCCGTGAAAAACACGATGCCGTGCGCGGTCCGAACTGCCATGCAGAACGACTCAGGAATGGAGTGGGTGATGCGGACCGGCTCGACACTCAGTCCGCCGCACTGGATGATGTCGCCAGCCTTGTACTCCTTGAGATTGAGTCCCTTCAGGCCGATCCGTTCGTCCAATTTGTTTCGGATTAAGGCGTGGGTGAATTCGGTCGCATAGATCGGACAACCGGGGATTTCTGGTAGCAGGTAGGGAAGGGCGCCAACGTGGTCTTCGTGGGCATGAGTCAGGAATATCCCGCGGATCTTGTCCTTGTTCTCCAGCAGGTAGGTGAAGTCGGGGATGACGATGTCCACCCCCAACATTTCCTCGGTGGGAAACGAAAGGCCGCAGTCGATAACGACCATGTCGTCGCCTTGGCGGACCACCGTACAGTTCTTGCCGATCTCCCCTACTCCCCCGAGAGGGATCACTTGAACCAAACTCATTCGCGTAGGGTTTTACCTTTCGGACTCCAACCGAGCTGTTAAGCGGCCCTTAAACACCTGCATTCATACTTAGCGCGGTGGAGAACCAAGCGGCCAAACGAATGGATATTTCTCCCCTAACCGCACTACGAGGCAACAGAAAACTTGCCGACTGGTGTTACTGGTCGCTCGCTCTGATTCTCATTGCCGTCAGTTTTTGGATGGGAACGGCTCGGCCGTATTTGTCTTTGGACAATCCTCCGCAAGACATAGTCAATCTCCAAAAGGTCGAAGTCGACTATCACCAGCTCTATCCGGCGCTCGAATCCAAACACACTTTTGCCCAAACGTTTGAATGGTGGCATTCGGCGTGGAGAGCCGACGAGTGGGTGGGTGCTTATTGGCGGCCGCTCTCGATGCAGATGTGGTGGCTGGAATCACATCTCTTCGGCGAAGATCGAAGTTTCAATTGGATGCGAGTTTCGCTGTTGCTCGCTGCGTGTTTCAATCTTTTGCTTTTGCGGTTTTTTCATTTGCTATCCGGTCGTCGTTTATTCGCGTTGATCGGATTGGCCATCTTTGCTCTTCCTGGTCATTGGCTCCACTTGATCAGCCCTCTCAGTGTCGAGCCGCGCATTTCAAATGCCGATCTATTGCTGCTGCAAGGATGGAAGGACCAGCCCGACCTGTTTGCTAACTGCTTGACGATAGGCGCGTTGATCTTTGCGTGGAACCGCCGCTACGGATGGGCTTTGGCGTGCGCGGCGCTCGCCCCATGTTTCAAGGAGAGCGGACTTCTAACCTTTCCGTTGCTATTCGGATTGTTGTTATATCGAGGCGAGCTTAAATCACTTCCCAAATGGGTTTATGCGGGCGTCGTTGGCTTCTTCGGGCTCTACATGTTCGCTCGATGGACGGCTGGGCCGATGGTGTTTGGCTTCCATACCCATGGCGGCGATGCGGGCGCGGTTGCGAGATACACCAACGCGATGCTTCCTCTTGCGTGGATCTCGATTGGAGGCTTTGGGGAAGCACTAGCCGCACTTGGCGTGTGTGGATTGTTACTCTGGCGGCCCAAGAAGCTGCTGGTTTGGCTTGGATATGTGATTGCCTTACTTGCCGTATCCGTTTTGCTCGTTGCTCTTCAAAGTCAGCTTCCAATCGACGTCGCATTTGCGCAGTTTCTTATGGAAGGAATGCGTCCCGTTGTATTGCTTGTCTCATGGCTTTTGGTCGGGCTTGCGATTTGGAAGCATCGACAGTTCTTGAGACAGGCGATTTACTTATCCCTCTGCGCCTTCTTCCTCGCGATTCCTTTTGCGATGGTGACGGGCGCGTTGGAGCATGTGCTCACCATGGCGCGCGCATTCCAAGCGGGCTATGGCGCTTGCGCCTTTCTTTCAGTTGTTGGAGTTGCAGTTGCGTTTTTCTCTAGACAAAATTCAAACGCGGTGGCGCATGCCGGTTTGCATGAATGAGATAAGTCGCTCGCCCGCGATTTTTGCATTTCCAATGGACTGCTCCTTCACCGCATAAAACACTTCTCGAGCGCAGCGCGCTTCGAACACCTCTCCGTCAGTCGTGCGCATTCGCAAATAGTATTTCAGCGGTTCGCCTTCCGGAATATCGGAGAACACGGGAGTGCCATCGCTCAGCGTCACCATTCGTTCCTCAACCAACACTTGATTCAGTCGGCGAGAAGGACCGAGTCCGTAGGCGATCATCAATCCCGCAATCAACCCGACACCGGCGAGCACCGCGCCGATAATGATGATCGTTTCACCAACTAGAGTGCGAAGATTAATCTCGGCTAAGTCAGCCGTGTATCTGTAGAGAAACCGTCGACGACCGCCGGTAATGATGTAAGCCCCGAACAAGATTCCGGCGACGCCCGAACCAATCAACCACCCGATGAACTTTTCGCTGAGAAAGCTGCCCGATCGCATCGCCACAAGCTAAAACGAGATCAAACCCCGGCGGGTTACGATAAAGCTTCCGCGATTAGCCGATGGAAGTGGTGCGTGCCCATTTCTCGCGCGACCGAATACCGCCCGCGATCATAGAACCGCGACTGCACGCCACGCTGAACCAGTTCGACCACCGCTTCATCCTCTCGTTCAACCCGATCCAACTCGGAGCCTGCTCCCTTTCCGCGCCTTTCTTCTCGCCAAACGTAGGGGATGAAGGTCACCTTCATGAGGTCGTGGGCGATGGGCCGAACGATGTTGATGGAACAACCCCACGGATAGAAGTTGAACATCATGTTGGGGAACAGCCAATAGTAGTAGGCGCTGATTTTCTTTCCGTAGTCGGGAGATGATTGCGGGAGATCAAAAGCGTCTTCTCCGTCGCCGCATTCCGCTAACTGTAACGTTCCATAACGAAACAGCTCGACATGATAATTGCCGTAGTCGATCACGGCATTCAAAGAAGCGTGAATGAACGGAATGTGAAAACCTTCCAGATAGTTGTCGCAATACAACGCCCAGTTTGCTTTCACCAAATATTCGCGTTGCCGGGTTGGATCATAACGAAATTCTTCGAGGGGCAACCATGACAAGCGATCCGCCATCGGCTTCAAATATTCTTCCAAAGAAACCTGCGGATCCAACGAGCAGAACAGCCACGGTCCCCATGATCCAAACGGAATCTTTGTAAGATCATCCGACGCGGAAGGAAATCCGCATACGCCCTCGAACTCGGGCATCGATTGAAATTTCCCGTCGAGACCAAAACGTCGTCCGTGATATCGACAACGGAGGAAACGCTCGTTGCAGTTGCCCTCCACGACTTGCATTCCGCGATGCGTGCACACATTGGTGAGCAGATGCATCTGATCTTTTGTATCTCTACTCAACACGAGCGGCTCATCCAACACGCCCTCGAGCAACGTAAATGGCGAAAGCTGTCCAGGCACCTTCGCCATGTCGTTATCGCCGAACCACTGCCAGCTCCGTGCGAATATTCGCTCTTTCGATTGCTCGAAGTAAGCGGGATTCTTGTAGAACGCGGCAGGCAGGGTCCACGCCTGGGCAACGTCTTCGTGAACGGATAGCTTGTCGGGGGTCACCCTTATATTCTGTAGCATCGCGCTCTGCGCGATGGTCATCGCTCGGAGAGCAATGCTACTCCGTCGACACGTAAACCTTGACTACGCGGCCGTCTTGGAAAGTGACCGTTGCGTTATCAAGGTCACTGACTCCGTCTCGATCCCAAGCGTAGTTGAACTGCTGGAAACCTGTTTGCTCGGCTTGGCCGTTGAACGGACCTTCTTCTTCAGTGAACCCGTTCATCAGGGTTCGCACTTCGGTCAATGACATACCTGTGTGCAATTCGTGTACTGCATTAAAGAATCTCTTTCCCCCGAACCATGGAATCCACGGAAGAAGGGTTAGGACTCCAAGCCACACTCCGAAAAAGAACCATGCGGTGGGCTTCCGCAAAATCCAGAGCGCGAAAGCAGCGGGCAACGCCCCAGCGAACAGAAACGCCCAATAGATCCATGGCATTGGCGCATACCCTTCGTTAAAAGAGTCGCAGGCGACGCACAACGTCGTCGACAACATCGCGCTAATCACGCCGACAATTGCGAAACCAAGTTTCTGTCCAGGAGTGATATTGTCCATGGCTTCAGCTCATTCCGAACCGATGAAGGTCCCTACGACCTGATCATTCACGACTTGGATATCAAGACAGTCCATCTCCGATCCAGGTCTCCTCGAATCCCAATACCAGAACGTAGTATCGCTTTCGGCATCGCCAACTTCTTCTGAATAGTCGCGCATGATATGTCGCACTTCTTCCATTCGCATTCCGGGATGAACCTTGATAGCTCGGACGAAGAACAAGTGACGCTCCGTAAGCGGTATCCACGGCGATAGTAAAACCACTCCAAATAGAGCGCCAGAAACAAACCAAAGCCCCAGCGAACGAATGAATCGCGTCGCAACCAAGAGTGGGAGTCCAAAGATGCCGGCCACAAGCAAAATCGGCCAATAGGGATCAACTGGCGTGGCAAAAACAAAGATCCCCGCGGTCAAAGCGACAGGAATCATCCAGCCAATGACGACCAGGACGGACCACACCCAGGTTCTCAGGCGCTTGTTTTTTAGTCTCACGCCACGCTTCATCTCTTCAAAGATAACCGCGTTTTCGCCGCCCAAGTGCCTGGCTTGCACATCTTTCCAAAAAGACTTACAATGACGACAAGTGGGCCATCCCTCGACCCCCTTTTTCGTTTGATTCGAGGTTATTAAATGTCATCTGAGACGAGTCCCGCCACCGATAGTCAAGCCCCACGTAGAGCAGCGGGGGGAATGAAGGATTCCGGTGCTGCTAGCGCCGACTGGGCCGAGTTCTTCCAGAACAATGGATGGATCGAGGATGGCAAGATCCACTGCCCCGATGAACTGATTTTTGAGATGCGGTTCACTGATGGCCACAGCCTCGTCGTCTACCCTGCCAGCAACCTCGGAGAAGGGCACGAAGCCGCACCCACAATTCTCCACGGCGTGCTTACATTTAAGAACGGAACAGACAATTACTACTACCCGTGGAGCATGCTCGCGTCACTTCTCACGAAACTCAATCCGCGCCGCACGCGAAAGGTGCAGGGCCGCGAATACGCCGTCGACAGTGGCGCAGATTACGAACGCAAGTTTAAGAACAGTGCCGATCTCGTCCTGGAATCAGCAGTACCCGAGGGACCGAAGACGATGGCAGGAACGGTGCACACTCCAACAGAGGTTGGTCCGGACGGCGTTCCGAGACGCTCGTTCTCGTCCATCGATCCAAACGCACCATCTTGGAGCGCCGGAAGTCAGGACGAAGACAAACGATAATCTCAGATCTCAGATCTCAGATCTCAGATCTCAGATTTCGGATCTGTTTTGGGATGTCGGATGTCAGATTTCGGATTTGAAACCCAAGCCCTAATCACTAATCCCAAATCGCATATCCCAAATCGCATATCTCAGATCCCTTTCCCACGCAGTTCGGCAAGGCTCTTGATCCCTTCTTGAGTCATGCGTTGCGCGAGTTGGCGAAGGCTGTCGGGCACCATCTTCGGACCGCCGTAGATCCAACCCGTGTACACCTGGCACAGATGCGCTCCAAGGGCGATCTTCTCGTATAAATCGTCGCCGTTGAAGATGCCGCCAACTCCGATGAGGATCATGTCCTTGCCACAGTTCTTGTAGAGGTGGGCAAGAACTTCATTCGAGCGCTTTCTTAGGGGGGCTCCGCTCAGACCACCGCTTTCATCGCGGTTCGTGCGTCCCTCGGGAATTGCATCACGTGAAATCGTGGTGTTTGTGGCGATGATGCCTGTGAGTTTGTGTTCTCTTGCGACGTCGATCACTTCGTCTAGCGCATCGAATTCAAGATCGGGCGCGACCTTCACAAACAACGGTTTCGCAGCGTCGACTTCTTTGATTCCTGCGAAGATCTCACTGAGCGGTCCGCGCTCTTGCAACGATCGCAGACCAGGCGTGTTTGGCGAAGACACATTGACAACGAAATAATCGCCTCGATATTTCAAAGCTTGAAAACTTGAAACGTAGTCTTCAGCCGCCCCTTCGATCGGTGTCACTTTCGACTTTCCGAGATTGATGCCAAGCGTTAGATGACGATCGACAACATCCAATCGCATCCTGACCGCGTCGGCGCCATCGTTGTTAAATCCCATTCGATTGATGATCGCTTTGTCTTCGGGCAATCGAAACATGCGCGGCTTGGGATTGCCGGGCTGCGCATGCCACGTGACGGTGCCGACTTCCACGTGCCCAAACCCTAATTGATGCCAATGAGAGACGGCGCGCGCGTTCTTGTCGAAGCCCGCACCGAGACCAAGCGGATTGGGAAACGGCAGGCTGAAAAGGTGCTGCTCGAGAATCGGGTTCTTGTACGGCTTGACCGACACCGCACCGGCCGCGAGCGCCTTGAAGGCCAGATCATGGGCCGATTCCGGATCCAACCGGAATAACAGCGGCCGAAGCGCCGCATTGTAAAAGCCCATCTCCTAGAGTTTAGTCCCCTCTCAACGAAAGCTACTTGCTCGATCGAGTGTAAATGTAGGGAAGGTCGACACCGTCTTTCGTGAGAATCGCGTTCAATCCGTCGGGACCGTTCTTACGAAAAACAATTCTCGATGTGCCGTTAACTCGGTTAAAGGTTGCAACTCCAGGCTCGAAAGCACCTAGCTTGAAGTCGATCACGTCAGGCTTTTCCGCCGAATTGGCGAGTCCGAACTTGAACTGCTTCAGGTGCATCGTGATTCCCGAATCGGATTTCTCGATCGACATCATTTCGTAGATGCTGAGTTTGCCGTTGCGAACGACCCGAAACATGCCCATCATGTTGTCGCCCTCGGGAGCGGTCCAGTGCTCGTCGACCTGGGCGTCGCCGTCCACACCGTGCCATCTGCCCGCGATAAAGCTGAGGTCGTTCAATGTGACCGCGCCTAGCGAACTCGCCGGACCCTGCCTAAACGAAGCGGCAACAAATAGCGAAGCTGTGAAGAGGGCAATCACGATACTTGCGAGTGTACTAACCTATGGAAGTGGGCGCCCCGAAGCGCGTGTTGGTGTGCGATGACGAGCGGCATATCGTCCGGCTTATCCAGATGAAGCTTGAACGCGAGGGACATATCGTGAAGTGGGCTTTCGACGGCCATGAAGCTCTAAAACTGCTCGCTGCCAGCACCTTCGACACGCTCCTTATCGAAAACAAATTGACTGATCCCACAACCGCCGAAGTTGTGGCCCAATTGAGGCTCCTTCCTGGCGGAGAAGCGGTTGAGGTCATCGAGCTTCAGAAACCCTCTTAAGAGCGCTTCCAAACGGGCTCCAGAAGCCGCAATTTCCCACCGCCACAAGGCGTATGTATATAAGGTAGAATTTAGCTTCAAATTTGGCTTCCGAGCCAGGCCAAGGAATGGGCCGCCATAACCCCGGCAAGACGCCCCCAAAACACCACTCAAAATGCCCAAGAAACAGGACCCTGAAAACAACGACGAGCAGCTAGAAAAGTTAGACAAAGTGCTCGGCGACTATAACGCTGACCAGATCCAGGTCTTAGAAGGCTTGGAAGCGGTCCGCAAGCGCCCCGGCATGTACGTCGGCGACAACGGCAAGCGCGGTCTCCACCAGATGTTCAAGGAAGTCCTGGACAACTCGGTGGACGAGGTCCTGGCTGGCCACTGCAACCTCATCACCGTCACCCTCCACAAGGACAACTCGATGTCGGTGGAAGACAACGGACGAGGCATCCCCGTTGACAAGCACAAGAAGATGGGCGTCAGCGCTCTCCAGGTCGTTATGACCGTGCTCCACGCGGGTGGAAAATTCGATAACGAAGGCAGTGGCGGATATAAGACCTCCGGTGGTCTACACGGCGTTGGCGTGTCTTGTACAAACGCGCTTTCCAAATGGATGGAGTCAACCGTTAAGCGCGACGGAAAAATTCATCGGCAGCGTTATGAGAAGGGTCGACCGAAGGGCGATGTCGCCGTAGTTGGAAAGGTGAAAGATGCCAAAGAAACCGGCACCACGCAGCATTGGATGGCTGATGAAACCGTTCTAACCGAAACCGAATACGACGTCCACATCATCAAGACGCGAATGCGCGAGCTCGCCTATCTCAACCCAAGCGCGAAGTTTGTGTACGTCGACGAGCAGAAGCCCGACGAAAGCGAAACGTTTTATTATCAGCGCGGTATTCCTCAGTTGGTCGAAGATGTCAACGAGGGCAAAGATGTTCTGCACCCGGTCGTATATTTCAAGAAGACCAAAGAGACAACCGACCTCGAAGTCGCGCTTCAATATCACGACAGTTACAACACGACGGTCCTCGCGTTCTCCAACAACATTCACAATCCGGATGGAGGAACGCACGTCTCCGGTTTTAGCGCCGCCCTCACGCGCGCCATCAACAGCTATGCGCGCAAGATGGGCTTCCTCAAAGAGAAGGACAGCAACTTCAGCTCGGAAGACGTGAGCGATGGTCTCACCGCCGTAATCAGCTTGCGTATTGCCAATCCGTCGTACAACTCGCAGGACAAGGTCAAGCTGGTGACCCCTGAAGTCCAAGGTTTGACGAACTCGTTGGTCGGAGACGGCCTTACAACGTTCTTCGACGAGCACCCTCCGATCGCCCGCCGCATCGTCGACAAGTCGATGATTGCCCAGCGAGCCCGTGAGGCCGCTAGAAAGGCCGCAGAGAGCATTCGGCGCGGCAATGCGATGGATACCTTCGGGCTGCCTGGCAAGCTCAGCGACTGCGTCAGCAAGGAAGTTGACAAGTGCGAGCTGTTCCTCGTCGAGGGCGACTCCGCGGGCGGTTCCGCGAAGCAGGCAAGAGACCGACTTACCCAGGCCATTCTTCCGTTGCGCGGAAAGATCCTGAACGTTGAGAGAGCACGAATCGACAAGGCGCTCGACAACGAAGAAATCAAAGCATTGATTTCTTCGCTCAACGTTGGCGTCGATCTCACCCTCGGTCGCGGAAACAACGGACAGTCCGACATGGATGAAAATCCGGAACTCGTGGATGAAGAGGGCGAGACGTTAACTTCCAAGAACGGAAAGAAGAATGGCAAAGGCGGAGAGCCCGCTTACATTCTTGCAAACGCAACCGGCAAAGAGAAGAAGAAGGAGCGAGACGTCGAATTCGATCTCTCGAAACTACGTTACGGCAAAGTGATCATCATGACCGACGCCGACGTCGATGGTGAGCACATTCGCACGTTGCTGCTCACGTTCTTCTATCGCTACATGAAGCCGTTGATTGTCGCGGGTCACGTGTATCTCGCACAGCCGCCGTTGTTTGTTATCAAAGCGGGCGCGAACGAGCGCCACTACGCGATGACGGAAAAAGAGCGGGACGAAATCCTGAAGGGCATGAAGAAGAAGAACGTCACCGTTCAGCGATTTAAAGGTCTTGGCGAAATGAATCCGGAAGAACTGGAAGAGACGACGATGGCGCCCGACAAGAGAAAGCTGCTCCAGGTGAAACTCGACTCGCAGTTCGAGATGGAGATCGAAGAGATGTTCTCGAAGCTCATGGGCGACAAAGTCGAGCCGCGGCGCGAGTTTATTGAGAAGCACGCGAAAGACGCCTTCGACCTCGACTGGCACTATTGATTGCTCGATTGCCGATTGCTTGATTGCTTGATTGGCGGAACTCGGTCTTGAAATGCGAGCTGAAGGCTCGCGTCAAACATAGCCCAGGGCAACGCCCTGGGTAAGCCGGGCCACATTATGTTTTGCCCTGAAGGGGCAATTTAAACCACGAGTCCCAAGAGGCTCTGCCTCTTGGCGAACAATAAACGCATGCTCGCTGCGTTTTTCGTTCTTGCCCTCCAAGCCCCGCAAATCCAGATCGACGATCCTGCCGACGAGTATCTGCGACCGGCACTCCAGCAGTACGTCGATGAAGGCTCCAAGCAAGTGGAGGCCTTCTTCCATAACCCCTACCCTCGCGAATACAAGGTGGAAGTCGTTCCGAGCAGAGCAGCGTTCGACAAGATATTCAAAGATCGCTGGGGCGTGGAGCACACAGAGTCATGGGCGGTCGCCGCCGGCGTCTCCGATGGCTTGTTCATCCTTTCGCCACGCGTTTGGAAAACGGAAGCATCCGAACACGATCCCAACGATCAAGGACACATTCGTCGCATCGTCGCCCACGAATTGACCCACGTGTATCACGGACAGATCAATCCGTCGAAAGATTTCGACGGCATGGACGACATGGCGTGGTTGATCGAAGGCGTCGCGACTTATGTCTCTGGACAGATGGACGAAGAGCATAAGGGCCAAGACGTCGAAGCCGTCAAAGCAGGGAAGGCGCCCTCGAAACTTGCCGACGCTTGGACAGGAAGATATCGCTACGCAGTCTCCGGTTCTATCGTGAGATTCATCGACCAGAAGTACGGCCGGAAGAAGCTTGTGCAGATTTTGTCGCTGACGAAGCAGGACGCGGTGCTGGAGCATTTGAATACCACCGAGAAAGAACTTCTCGACGAGTGGGCGAAATCCTGTTCGGGATAATCTGCTACTCGAGCCGGACCGTTAGTGCGCGCTGATCCGCTCGGCGTATTTCGCGATGACGTCAAATTCCAGATTGACTTTGTCGCCGGCTTTGCGCTCACCCAAATTCGTCTCTTGAAGCGTGTGAGGAATTACCCAAACGTCGAAAGTCGTATCTTTCAGATCGACGATGGTCAACGAGATACCGTCGATGGTGATTGAGCCTTTATCAATCATGTACTTCGCCCATTCCGGCGGAACTTGAAAACGGAAGACCGTTGAGTTATCGCTAGGAGTTATGGAAGCAACGGTCCCTGTCGTATCGACGTGACCTTGAACGATGTGGCCACCAAACCGCCCGTCGGCGCGCATCGCGCGTTCTAGATTTACAGTTGATCCGATCGAAAGCGATCCGAGCGATGTTCGCGACAGAGTTTCCGGACTTAAATCAAAACGCAACCCACTCAATGCATCAACAACGGTCAGGCAGCATCCGTTTACGGCAACGCTTTCTCCGATCTTCCACGGATCATTCTCGAAGCCACGCACGACGTCGAGGAGAAGAACCCCGTTCTCCATCGATCGCACTTTGCCAAGCCCTTCAATGATTCCCGTAAACATCAGATTGTTGTTTGTAGCTTGTCGTTTGTAGCTTGTCCATCGCTCATCGCATCTATCGCCTTAATCGCATTCATCATTCCGTATCGCCAATCCCGCATCTCGCTCATTTGAAAAACGCCTCCTTCACAAACACCCATGTCATGAAGAGGCCGTACGCAACGATCACCCATCGCAGCTTATCAGGATTGAATCTCTGTGAAAACTTAGCCGCGAAATAGCCGCCGATCAAGGCGCCACCCACCAACGCGACTGCTGTAAACGGCCACACAAGACCCTTGATGAAAAACACGGTCGTAGCGGCAAGGTTGATCACCACCGCCAGCCAGTTCTTCAGTGAATTCAATTCATGAACGTTCGCATCGATCGTAACTTTCCAGCACAGTGGGATCCGAAGCTTGGAATTCACGTGACTTGAAGTCGCGGC